>Ga0209536_100003121_pt1 | contig 26783 bp, 20 predicted proteins | sample DeeMarSeWOR28_12_FD_187461 | JGI IMG/M metagenome (GOLD analysis project Ga0209536, IMG submission 187461) | Marine sediment microbial communities from White Oak River estuary, North Carolina - WOR-2-8_12 (SPAdes) (version 2) | ecosystem: Environmental > Aquatic > Marine > Intertidal zone >... | reverse complement strand
CGGGACCGCCCGAGCCGCTCGCGCCTGGAGAACCCGCCCCGGTACTGCAGCGGCAGGGCCACGTTCTCCTCCACCGTGAGCCGCGGCATCAGGTTGAAGGTCTGGAACACGAAGCCGACCTTCTCGTTGCGCACCCGCGCCAGCGCCCGGCGCCGCAGCGTGCTGACGTCGGTGCCGTCGAGCACGTACGTCCCGCCGGTGGCGGTGTCGAGGCACCCCAGGATGTGCATCAGGGTGCTCTTGCCCGAGCCGGACGGCCCCATGATCGCGACGTACTCCCCCCGCTCCACCGCGAGCGTCGCGCCGCGCAGCGCCGGCACGTCCACCTGGCCCAGCCGGTAGGTCTTGGTGATGCCGCGCGCGTCGAGCAGCGGCACGGCTACCGCCCCCTGAGCCGTGCGCGGCGCTCGGCCTCGACGGGATCCTCGAGCGCCACCGAGTCGCCGGAGGCGAGCCCGTCCACGATCTCGACGTACACGAGGTCGCTCAGCCCGAGGGTGACCGAGGTCGCCTGCGGCTCGCCGTCAGTCAACCGGTACACGATGGCCTGCCCCTCGGGCAGGAAGACCGCTTCGACCGGAATCCGCACCACGTCGTCGCGCGACGGGCCCGCAATTCGCACGTTCGCCGTCATGCCGGGCCTAAGGATGCCCTGCCCGCCCCGCACCTCGATCTCGACGTCGAACACCCGCACCCGCTCCTGTTGCCGGGCGGCCGGCGGCACCAGCCGCACCACACCGCGCGCGGTGTCGCCCGGGAACGCATCGACCGTGATGGCCACCGTGTCCCCGCGGGCGACCTTGCCGATGTCGACCTCGTTGACGGCCGCCTGGATCAGCAGCGTCGAGAGGTCCGCGATGGTGAACAGCTCCGTGCCGCCGCCGAACGTGGACGTGCCCCCGACCACCGTCTCCCCCTCCTCCACCCCGCGCAGGATGACCACGCCGCTCGTCGGCGCGGTGATGCGCGCGGACTGGGACTCCCCCGCCGCCTCGACCCCGCTCGCCTCCATGAGACGCAGCTGCTCCCGCGCAGCCGCGTGCCGGTTCTCCGCCTGCTCCAGCTCGGTGCGCACGGCATCGACCTCGGCGTCGGAGAGAAGCGAGCGCTCCGACAGCTCCTGCGCGCGCGCGTATTCCCGCCGCAGGTTGGCAACCGCGATCTCCGCCGCCGAGATCTCCGACTGGAGGCGGGCGAGCTGGTTCGCCTGCGCGATGTCGGGCACGATCGTCGCCATGAGCTGGCCGGTGACCACGGAGTCGCCCTCCTGCACGAAGAGCCGCCGGGCGACCCCCGAGATGGGCGACTTGACCACGATCTGGCGCTCGGGCTCCACGAGCCCGGTCTCCTCGATGGTGACGTGCACGGCGCCGCGGTCGGCGACACCGACCCGGTACGGGCGGCCGCCGGATGCGGGATTTCCGTTGGAGGAACCGCAGGCCAACGTCAGAGTGGCGAGCGCGGCCGGGAGCGTGCGTGTGAGGCGCATGGTGGATCCTGTGGCTGAACCGCGAGGGGACACGGGGTTCGCGTATCAACCCTACGGGCGCCGGCGCGACGGGTTTCCCGCCCGGGCCTGCCCGCACAGTGGTCTTCGGCGCTCCCCACTTCGCACTTCAACATACCCCAGTCGATACTCGACATTCAGCCCGTCCACCCATCCATCCGTCTCTCCGTCCATCCGCCCGCGATAACGCCCACCATCGCATAGCGGTGATTATCACGTGCGGCCGTGGCCGGCCGATCTTGGATCGTGCCCCCTTGCCTTCCCTCCTCAGCCGAGCCGAGCTTATGCGTATGGCCCTCCCGACGTTCCACACGGCGGACATGGTCCGCGCGCTCCCCGACGACGGCCGGCGGTACGAGACCGTGCACGGGGAGCTGCTGGTGACGCCGGCACCTCGACTGGTGCACCAGCGCGTGGTGCGGCGGCTGGTGGTCGCGCTGGACCGGTACCTCACCGCCGTCGGCGTCGGCGAAGTCTTCGCCTCACCAGCCGACATCTCCTGGGCACCCGACACGCTGGTCCAGCCGGACGTCTTCGTGGCCGACCCGCACGAGTCCCGGACGCTCGAGTGGAGCCGAGTCCGCCGCCTGCTCCTCGCGATCGAAGTGCTGAGCCCGTCCTCGGCGCGCGCCGACCGGTTCACCAAACGTCGGCTGTACCAGGAGGTCGGTGTGGCCACGTACTGGGTGGTCGATCCGGACGGTGGCGCGGTCGAGGTGTGGACGCCCGCGGACACGTTCCCCACGATCCAGCGCGAACGGGTGGTGTGGACGCCGGAAGGCGCAAGCGAGCCGCTCACACTCGAGCTGACGGAGCTGTTCCGGCCGATCTGAGCGGGAGGGCGGGACGGGCAGACGCGTCAGCGGCGCCGCCGGGCACCTCGCCCCTCGCCCTGCTCCCCCGACCCCGGTACATTCGACAGTCATGAGTGATATACGCACACGCCTGCAACAGGCGGTCGGCCAGCGCTACGAGATCGAGCGCGAAGTGGGACGGGGCGGGATGGCCACGGTGTTCCTGGCGCAGGACATGCGGCACCACCGCCCGGTGGCGCTCAAGGTGCTGCACCCCCATCTCGCCGAGGCGTTGGGACCCGAGCGGTTCCTGCGCGAGATCCAGATCGCAGCCCGCCTGCAGCACCCGCACATCGTCCCCCTGTACGACTCGGGTCAGGCCGGTGACTTGCTGTACTACGTGATGCCCTACGTGGAGGGCGAGTCACTGCGCCAGCTGCTGGACCGCGAGGGCAAGCTGCCGGTGGAGGACGCGCTCACGATCGCCCGCGGGGTCGCCGCGGGGCTGGACTACGCCCATCGCCAGCAGGTCGTCCACCGCGACATCAAGCCCGAGAACGTCATGCTGCACGACGGCCAGGCGATGGTGACGGACTTCGGCATCGCCAAGGCCGTGACCGCCGCCGCCAGCGACAGCCTGACCCAGACAGGGACGACCGTGGGCACGCCCGCGTACATGAGTCCCGAGCAGGCGGGCGGGGAAGCCGAGCTGGACGGCCGCAGCGACATCTACTCGCTGGGCGCGATGGTGTACGAGATGCTGACCGGCGTCGCACCGTTCGTCGGCCCCACCGTGCAGGCCATCATGGCCAAGCTGTTCACCGAGCACGCGCCGCCGCTGCGCGACTCGCGAGAAGAGGTCCCCGCGTGGGTGGGCGATGCCGTGCACCGCTGTCTGGCCAAGCGATCGGACGACCGGTTCCCCACGGCAGGCGAGTTCGCCCAGGCGCTCGGCTGGCCGTCGGGCTCCACGCCACCGGGCACGCCGGCTGGATCGGGTGGCCCCAAGTCGATCGCGGTGCTGCCGTTCGTCAACATGAGCGCCGACCCCGAGAACGAGTACTTCACCGACGGCATCGCCGAGGAGATCATCAACGCGCTCATCAAGGTGCAGGCGCTGCGCGTCGCGTCGCGCACGTCGTCGTTCGCGTTCAAGGGCAAGAACGTGAACATCCGCAAGGTGGGCGAGGAGCTGAACGTCGGGACCGTGCTGGAGGGCAGCGTGCGCAAGGCCGGCAACCGGCTCAGGGTCATGGCGCAGCTCGTGAACGTGTCGGACGGCTACCACCTGTGGTCGGAGCGTTACGACCGCCAGATGGACGACGTGTTCGCGATTCAGGACGAGATCTCCGAGAACATCGTCAAGGCGCTCAAGGTGGTGTTGAGCGAAGACGAGAAGCGGGCCATCGAGAAGCCGCCCACCGAGAACGTCGAGGCCTACGAGTACTATCTGCGGGCGCGGCAGTACTTCCACCAGTTCCGTCGCACGGGCATGCAGTTCGCGCGGCGCATGTTCGAGCGCGCCATCGACGTCGATCCGAAATACTCGAAGGCGTACGCGGGCGTCGCCGACTGCTGCTCCTTCATGTACATGTACTGGGACGGCAGCAAGGCCAACCTCGAGGGGGCCGACACCGCCTCGAAGCGCGCGCTCGAGCTGGACCCGGAGTTGGCCGAAGCGAACGCGTCACGCGGCTTCGCGTTGTCGCTCAGCCGGCAGTACGAGGAGGCGCGGAAGTACTTCGAGACCGCCATCCGGCTCAACCCAAAGCTGTACGAAGCGCACTACCTCTACGCGCGCGCCTGCTTCCAGGAGGGTCGGCTGGAGGACGCGGTGCGCCAGTACGAAGAGGCGTCGCGCGTGCGGCCGGAGGACTATCAGGCCCTCCTCTTGATCCAGTCGGCGCTGCACGGGTTGGGTCGCCACGAGGACGCGAAGGACGCGCTGCGGCGCGGGCTGGTGGTGGCCGAGAAACACCTGGAGTTGAATCCGGACGACGCGCGGGCGCTGTGCCTCGGCGGGCAGGCGCTGATGCAGCTGGACGAGCCGGAGCGTGCGCTGGAGTGGGCGCAGCGGGCCCACAAGATCGATCCCACCGATTCGGGCATTCTCTACAACGTGGCGTGCGTGTACGCGCTCGGCGAGATGACGCACCAGGCGCTCGACTGCCTGGACCAGGCCATTCAGAACGGGTTCGGCCATCGCGAGTGGCTGGACCACGACACCGACCTCGACTCGCTGCGCGAGGATCCCCGCTTCGAGGCGCTGCGGCAGAAGCTGTAGGGCGGGGCGGCTGGTATGGCGGTACGGCGGTAGGACGGTACGACGGTCGCTTCAGCGACAACCGGCCGAGCCGTCGCTTCAGCGCTGGAGGGGCCGACCTCGGCGTGAAGCCGAGGCTCGGCGCACTGTCGGTCAACCGACGGGGAATCCGTCGCTTCAGCGCTGGAGGGGCCGACCTCGGCGTAAAGCCGAGGCTCGGCGCACTGTCGGTAAACCGACGGGGGAATCCGTAACCCTGACACCAGCCATGGGAACCAAGGCCCGATCACACCGCGTCCTGTCGCCTGTCTTCACTGAAGCTCTCGAGTACGCCGCCGAGCTGCACGTGGATCAGCAGCGTAAAGGCCCGGGCCGCATTCCTTATATAGGCCACCTCTTGGGCGTGGCCTCCTTGGTGCTCGAGCACGGCGGCAGCGAGACACAGGCAATCGCCGCCCTGCTGCACGACGCGATCGAGGACCGGCCCCGGGACGGCCGCACCGAGCGGGAGATCGCCGATCGGTTCGGCCCGGACGTCCTGCGCATCGTGCAGGCGTGCACCGACAGCGTGGACCCCGACGACCCGCGCGACGCCTCCACTTGGAAGGCGCGCAAGGAGCGGTACGTCGAGCACGTCGCAGAGATGTCCGACGACGCGGCACTGGTGAGCCTCGCCGACAAGCTGCACAACGCCCGCAAGATCGTGCTCGACCTGCGCGAGGAGGGCGAGAGCGTGTGGAACCGGTTCAAGGCCACGAAGGACCAGACGCTGTGGTACTACCGCGCGCTCGCCGCGGCCTTTCGCTCGCGGCTCCCCGGGCACGTGCTCGCCGAGGAGTTTGAGAGGACGGTGGACGAGATGCACGCCGTGGGTGCCCGCGCGGGCGGTGATCGCTAGGCGATGCTCGGCGCCATCGCCGGCGACATCGTCGGCTCGGTGTACGAGGGCCGCCGCTCGCGGATCACGCGGGTGGACTTTCCGCTGTTCCAACCCCGCTCCCGTTTCACCGACGACACCGTGCTCACCGTGGCCGTGGCGCACGCGATCCTCACCGGGGGCGACTACGCGGCCTCGATTCGCGCGTACGCCCGGCGCTACCCGCACGCCGGCTACGGCGGCGCGTTCCGCCATTGGATGCTACTTGACGACGCACCGCCGTACGGCTCTTGGGGGAACGGCTCCGCCATGCGGGTGAGCCCCGTCGGCTGGGCGTTCGACACGGCGGAGCGTGTGCTCGAGGAAGCGGGCCGCTCGGCGTGCGTCACGCACGACCATCCCGAAGGGATCAAGGGCGCCCAGGCGGTGGCGCTCGCCGTGCTCCGCGCCCGCACCGGCAACGCGAAGGACGCGATCCGCGCGGAGATCGTCGAGCGGTTCGGCTACGACCTCGCCCGCACGATCGACGGCATCCGGCCCGGCTACCGGTTCGACGTCTCGTGCCAGGGCTCGGTGCCGGAGTCGCTGCTCGCATTCCTCGACTCGGACGGCGTCGAGTCGGCCATCCGGCTCGCCGTCTCGCTGGGCGGGGACAGCGACACCATGGCGTCGATCGCCGCTGCCGTGGCCGAGGCGTTCTATGGGGATGTGTCCACCGCTATCGCGGAGGAGATCCGCGCGCGGCTGCCGGACGAGCTGTGGGAGATCGTGGAGGAGTTCGGGGCGGCGTATCGGGGGTGAAGCGGCAATTGCTTTCCCACTGACCAGGGCACAAACGCCACCGCCCGGCGCGGGGCCGGGCGGTGAGCTTGAACACTGTCCGCGCGGTGTTCAGTGCACGTTCACCTTCGCCTGAACTGTCAGGTACTCGAAGATGCCATTGGCCGGATCGGAGTTCTGCGGATCCCAGACCACGCGGAGGTGTCCACTGTACTGCATGACATCGCCCGCCACTGTCGTGAACGTTCCCGTCGCCATGTACCCGTAGCTGTTGTTGTTCATGCGCGTACTGCCTTCGTACCACGCGAAGATATCGTTGTCCGTGCCGCGGATCTTGGTCGTTCCCTGACCAACGAGCAGGTTGCCGTAGCAATCCCCAACCTGCGTCTGGTCGCGGATGATGAGCCAGAGGTCATCACCCTGATAGATCGACCGCAGCCAACTGGCCACCACGTCGTCTTCGTAGATGCCCACATCCTGATAGGCGATCGGATCGAGCAGCTCTTGGGGACCGCAGTCCGGCTCGGCGCCGATGGGATAGGTCGTGTGTGTGGCTCGCAGGCCGTTCTTCGGGTCCGTCCAGCTGACGGCGAAGTGGTCTAAGAATCGAGTGATCTGGGGATTAACAATGTCCGGGTTGTTCATGAAGTTGAACGCCGGTCCGTCGTCGATCGGCGCGACCGGTGCCTGCTCGGTGCACGCGGCGAACAGGAGCGGGAGCAAAGCGAGGCGTAGGTAGCGCATACAGACCCCCTTATGGAAAAGGAATCGTGAACTGCCTCCGTCGCGGGGACGGCGGTCTCGTCGGACGGTGGCGTTCAAAGGGGGGAGAAACGTCACACGGGCGGCGCGGCCGGAGGGGAGGCCAGCGACGGTGATATGTAGCTGACATTATGGGGTTTCTCGTCCCACGTGCCAAGGAGAGAACTGATCGGGTTTGTCGGGCGGAGGCGTGACGGTGCGATGCCGCCACGGATGCACGGACCACCCCGGCCGTCGCTGCACGGTACTTGCTGTCGAGTCATCGCGGCGCAGCCAATGGTATCCCGATGGCCCCGCTCACCGATCCCAGCCGGCTGCGAGGAGGTGCTCCATGTCGCTGAAGCGAACCGCGCTCGTACTCGTTGCGGCCGTCGCGTGCGAATCGTCACCGACCCCGGTGCCGGACAGGTCGGCGGAGCCGGTGCCAATGCCGAACGCTCTGGGCAGTTCGTCCGAGGCGATCACGCGGGAGCTGCGTGAGACGCTCGCGATTCTGGACGAGCAAGTGCAGATGGCCGAGGAGAACCTGACTGCCGCGCAGCAGCGCTTGGCCAACGTGAGGGCTGCCGCCGCCAATTCGAGCGCCGATGAGGAACACGAGAGGAAGCCGCCCTCGACGGAGTTGGCACCCCTCCCGCCTCGGCAACTCGAGATCGCCAGGGCCGAGCGAGACCTCGAGATCGCGCAGACCCTGCTCCGGGAACTCAAGGCCCGGCAGTACGAAGCCGAGGTGCTCCTCGCGTGGACGATGTACGGCGATGCACTCCGAGCGACGGATCCGTCCGCGGGGAGCGCGGATTCAGTCGGGGCGCGGTGAGCCGAGGGGCAGCGACCGCGGCGCTACGACCCGCCCGCGGCTACGACCTGCTCCAATGAGTCCACCTCGTTCCGTGCCCACCTTTGCAGGGCTGCCAACTGCCGCAGGAGTTGGAGCATGACAGTAGTGTCACGCGTCTCGCTCGCTCGCGCATCGGCCAGCTTGCCCTCCGCGAGACTGCGTTGGTCGTTCAAGGCGAGGAGCCGCTGGTTCATCATCGCAAGCTGTTGTGCCGGAGAGGGCGCGGGTCGGCGTGGGGCGTCGACGATCGCGGCCTCGAACGCGGCGGCTTGCGAACTCTCTCGTGACCCGTCCGCGATGCCGTAGAACTCCCACACCAGATCGTAGGCATACACGTAGCCCTCAGGCGCCGGGGTGAGATCGACCGAGCCGCTCAATCGCATCAAACTGACCGTGTGGCCGCGAAGATCGACTGCTCGCGGGGGTACGTCCTCCCATCCCTGCGGCATTCCCATGAAGATGACCGACGCCCATTCCCCACTAGCTGCGGCCCCGCACCGCCCCTGCCAGCATCGCTCGACCGCCAGCTCCACCGAGCTCATGAGGAGGTCATCCGTCCCCTCCACGATGGGCTGCACGAACTTGGTGAAGTCCGGCGCATTCTCCGGCGTGTAGTCGATCGGCGTGATCTCGCCGTTCCCGAACTGGCGGTCACACCCCACCACAGCGTCATTGCGACGGTACTGAGGAACGCGGCCGACGGGCTCGTGGCCGAGACAGATCATGAGCCCCGTTGCCTGGTGCGTGGTCGGCACAAACCCCCGTTGGGGACCGGTCACCAATCGGCCAAGCAGGTGCAGCCCTTCGCTCGGCGACGCTGGACCACCCTCCGGCGGAGACACCATACCATCGGGCGAGCACGCGGCCGCCACGACGAGGACGAGGACGGCAGCGACATGAGATGGAGTCACGGGATTCCTCCCCCACGAGCGGTGAAGCGGCACTCCCCTGACGGTGAGACCGCATGGCCGCTCATTCGCGGCCTGGAGCACTGCACCATCCACCATCGCTACGAGCCAGTATGTCGGTTGCTGGTGGGGGTGACAAGAGTGGCACGACAGCTATGACTGATTCGAGCGCACGCGAGTTCCGCACCGACCTGCAGCTGTGGCGTCGCGCCCGGAACGTAGTCCCGCTCGAGGCAGTGCAGCCTCGATCATGCAGCAGGTACGGTAGGGGGCAGCCACGCTGCCCCCTGCCCGCAGAAGGACGCTTCGGGGTTCATATGCTACTGCGCCACTCCAAGCTTGATGAAGTAGTTCGCGTGCCAGCCACCTCGTCCATCCAGGATCCACGACGCCCTGCCGTTGTAGTGAATCTTGTCACCAACCGGGCTAGTCGCACGCTCCATGATGCCACGCAGATACCCGTCGATGGGGATGTCGTTCCAGACATCACCTTGGCTGGCGGTATTCACCGCCGCGTCTTCGTCAATGCACTGGCCGAACTCGTCGAAGCCTCCGCAGTTGTTCGGCTCTCCGTCCGCCCAGTTCGTATAGGTGACGGGTTCTCCACTGGCCCAGACCCAGTTCCCCTCAGCCACGATATCGTTGAAGCCGATCCAATACCCGACGCCCCACCCGAATGTGTCTTTGAGCCATGCTTCCTCTGCCGCATTCCTGACGGTAACGAGGTGTCCGCCCCACGCGACTGCTGCGGCCTCCGCATCGATCCACCCCATGTGCGGCGTCAGAGCATACCAATGGCCGTTCGCCGGATTCTCCACCCATGGGCCGATCTGTGCCGTCAGCTGTCCCTGGGCCTTCCACCTGAACTGGTACCGTGTGCCGTCGCGCCAGCTGTCGGTGCTCCGGAAATTGCCGAACCCGGCGGCCACCGGCTCATGACTGAGCATGTAGCCGCAGTCCCACCACACCGGCCAGATGTAGACGTGGACGCCGTTACCCTGTGCGACCCAGTTCGTCACGTCGGCCGGATTCTCGATGACTTGAAAATCCCACTGGGTATCGTTCCACCAGTTGCCCGCGCAGGCGTCCGCCGGATCGATCCCATGGTAAGCACAGTAGCCGTCGGCACAGAACGAGAGGCCCTGCATCACATTGTCGTGCCGAACGACGACCCCAGTGTTGTCCGGTGCGTGCTCGAAGTTGAAGAGAGGTTTGGGAACGTCGAGCGAGGCCGTGGGCTCGACCTGCTCGCACGCCCCTGCGACGATTGCAGTCCCCGCAATCGCGAGGGTGAGAATGCGTTTCATCCTGGCCTCCGCGTTTGAAAGATGTCGTGGCACCGCGACGCGGTGGCGGGAGGAGGGGCCCGCGACCGCCCCAGCCTCCCGCACGCCACTGCCGGCATTGTGAGCCGGTCGATGCGCTCCTTTGATCACCGACCCGAGTACTCGAGACTCCGGCCGGTACCGACCTCTACGTCCACACCCTCGACCGCACCCGATGCAGCCACAGGCGACAGCACTCGGCTCACCGTCACCGTGCCGGGCACCAAGATGTGCGAGTCCGCCGGCGGCGCTCCGAACAGGATCCCTCCCCGGGAGACGTCCGTGACCGTGAGCCGCAGGATGATCGTGTCTTCCGCCGCACCTCCGGGCGTCCCCGTCACGTCAGCCGTGTACTCCACGTAGTCGGTGTTGAATGGGACGGAGAAGGTGTGGGTTGCCAGCGTGGAGAGCACGCCGTCGTGATCGACGATGATCTCGGCGAGCCATGTACCTGTCTGACCGGATGATGTCCCAGCGCCAAGCCACAGCGTGAATCCATAGTTCGTTCCGTTCATCCCGCCGTCGAGAACCGCCGGGAAGTCGATCGACTGTCCCGACCCATAGTTGTAGAGCGTCACCTTGGTGTACCCGGAGCTTGCTGCCTCGTTAGACAGATACTTGTCGGGAGAGTCATAGCGGAGATACAGCGCAGTGGGTGACTGTACCGTCACCTCCACACTCGCCACCGGAGACGTCTCCCCACGATCGTCGGTGACCTGGTAGGTGACCGTGTAGGTTCCGGTATTGGCAAAGGTGTACTCCCCGGGATCCTCCGCCTCGGACCCGTTCCCGTCCCCGAAGTCCCAAGTGTGGCTCGCGATCGTGCCATCCGGATCAGTCGCCGTCCCCTGGAAGTCGACTGCATCACCGGGTGTCACCGTCGTGTCCTTGCCAGGATTCGAAATGACCGCCATCGGCTCCAGGTTCATGGAGGTTCCCTGCCACGTGCCCGAGCACGAGCTACCCGATATGGTCAGGCTCCACGAGCCGGACGCTTCGTTTCCGGACGCTCCGATCGTACCGGCGAATGCGTATTGGTCCCCGGTGATCGGATCCGTGACCTGCACGTCAAATTGCCGGTCGGCGATTGCCCACGTGCCGCTGAACTCGACCGCCCCGGACACGGTCACCGATCCGCAGAGGAAGCCGGACGACCGGAACCTGACCCACGTGAGCGCCGTGCTCGACGGGTTGATCACGAAGTCGCCGGTTCCGAAGGTGGCTTCTGCGCGCCACCCCCCCGGCAAGATGTTCGTCATCACGGTGAGGGCGATCGAGCCGCTCATGCCTTCACTCGTCGCCGTGATCGTCACCGACCCGGCGGCAACACCGGTTACGAGACCGGCAGCGGTCACCGCCGCGACGTCCGTATCGGAGGACGACCACGCAACCTCCCGGCCAGTGAGCACGTTGCCCTGGGCATCGTGCGTCGTCGCGGTGAGCTGGAGCGACTCACCTTCCAGTAGTTCGGTCGATGCCGCAGTCACGTCTACCGTCGCCACGGGGATGGGCGTCACGGTGAGGTTCATGCTGCCGGTCTTGCCCTCGCTCGTCGCGGTGATGGTGGCAGCTCCGGCGGCGATGCCCGTCACCTGACCCGTCGAAGTGACGGTGGCGACGCTCGTGCTCGAGGACGACCACGCGATCTGCCGCCCGGTCAACACATTGCCGCCAGCGTCGCGGAGCGTCGCGGTGCATGAGTGGGTCTCGCCGACTTGAATGGTGGCCGTGCTCGGCGTGACCGTCACCGTTGCGACCGGTTCGGGTCCCTGGTCGTCGCAGGCCGTCAGCAGTACGACTGTCGTGAGGGACGTGGCGGCGAGTGCCGCCAACAAGATGCGGACGCTCATGAGGCACCTCCTTGTATCGAGCGCACGACACGGCGCCATCTGCGTGCAGGAGGTGTTGCACGAGCGATCGCCCCCGACTCCGCAGAGGCGGGTCGCCGGTTCTCGGCCGTGTCGTCGGTGGGCGTCCAACAAGGGGGGCGTCGCTCTGGCGGCATGGCCTCAAGGGCCAGCGACAGGTGATTGCAACCTCCAATATGGGGAATCGCCGTCGCGGATCCAAGGAGACGAACGGTCGTGTTTGGATTGGGTGCGCACCCCAACTCCCTAGGGAAGCGGATGGCCGCTCCGGGAGGATCAGGACGACTCGGGCAACTGTCGCTCACACCGCAGGTGGCAGCGCTCGGCATGGGGCCGGACGGGATGTCAGGGGAGTGCGGCCGCATACTCCTCATCACGCCGGTGCAACCGCGTCGTCGGTGGCAAATCCAACGTCTTGACCGATGCCGTGCACTCTCGCATCACCGGGCGATCACAGCAGATCGCCGGGCGGGACGTCGAGATCACGCAGACCTTCCCCAGGGTACTGAAAGCCAGAGAACACGGACTCGTCCGCGGGGAGTGCCGATTCAGCCACCAAGCCCTGAGCCGAGGCCCGGCGGCGCCGGCGCGCAGTGCCGCCCACAGATCCATGCGGGCAGCTGTTCAGCCGAGCACTCCTCCCGTCTGGCAAGCGCTCGTCCCGCACTCCATCTTGGCTGAGTCGCAATCTCTGAATCGAACGACGACCGAAAGCCGGCGTGCTCACGGCGGATTCGTCGACTCTCTCAACGGTCGCAGGGGCGCGGATCACCAGCGTCGTGCTGCCGGCTCACTGCAGATCGAGTGTTGGAGGATTGCATGACAGACAAGGGTCCCCAGATGAACCGTCGCTCCTTCGTCGGCACGAGCGTGGCGACCGCCGCGGCAACCGTGCTGCCCCACCCCGTTGTGCGAGGTGCGAGACAGGTGCTTCCAAGCGAACAGATCACCGTCGGGTATGTCGGTCTCGGCACCCAGGGCATCCGCCAGCTGATCCCCGCGCTGCAGCACGAGCAGCTCAGGATCACGGCCGTCTGCGATCCCAACCGACAGAGTGCCGATTACGTCGAGTGGTTTCCCAACGAGCTCCGCGGCAAGGTACGGGCGTTTCTCGGCGATCCTTCCTGGGGAAGCGGGCCCGGCTCCTGCCCGTGCGGGCGGGAGACCGGCCGGGAGCTGGTCGATCGCCACTACGGTGCCTCCCCCGGTGGCGGCTGTGGCACCTACGCCGACTTCAGAGAGATGCTCGCCGAGGAACAGGACCTCGACGCGGTCTACATCGTGACACCCGACCACCTGCACGCGACCATCGCGTTGGCGGCAATGCAGGCGGGCAAGCACGTCATCATGCACAAACCGTTGGGCAACGTCGTCTGCGAAGCCCGTCTGGTGGCCGACATGGCGCGCGAGACCGGTGTCGCCACCCACATGTTCTGCGCGGCGGATGTCCCCTCCACCCCGCTCTTGTGCGAGTGGATCTGGAGCGGCGCCATCGGAGGGGTGCGTGAGGTCCACAACTGGTCGACCCGTCCCTACTGGCCGCAGGGCATGACCGGCCTGCCGAGCGAGACGCCACCGGTGCCCGAGGGCCTCGACTGGGATTTGTGGCTCGGTCCGGTGCCGCACCGTCCCTACCACCCGGCCTACACGAACGCGGTGTTTCGCGGCTGGTACGACTTCGGCACCGGCGCGTTGGGGGACATGGGGCACTACAGCTTCTATCAGATCTTCAAGATCCTGAAGCTGGGCGCGCCCCAGAGCGTCGAAGCCAGCCGCAGTCAGTTCTGGGCTATCGACGACCTCTTCTGGGTCAAGCAACCGACCGACGTCGCGTATCCCCAGGCCTCGTCCATCACGTGGGAGTTCGCCGCACGGGACGACATGCCTGCCGTCACGCTGCACTGGTACGACGGCGGGATCCGCCCGCCCCTTATCGCCGAGCTGGAAGCGGACGGACAGCAGATGCCCGAGGAGGGACTGCTCTTCGTGGGGGAGGAAGGCAAGATCCTCGCCGGCTTCAATGGCACCGCACCGCGCCTCATCCCCAAGGCCGCGATGGCCGGGTTCGAGCCCCCCGAGCAGACCTTGCCGCGCCCGGCCGACGAGTTGGAGCAGTGGATCCAGGCGTGCCAGGGTGGACCGTCGTCGGATGCCGCCTTCGAGAAGGTGTATCCGTTCAGTGAGGCGATCCTGATCGGCAACATCGCGCTCCGGGTCCCGGGCAAGCTGCGCTGGGATGCGACCGCGACCCGGTTCGTCGACGCTCCCAAGGCCGACGCGCTGATGACCCGCGCGTATCGGGACGGGTGGGAGCTGTGAGAGCGACGGGAGCGGCGGGAACGACGGGAACGACGGGAACGTTTCGCGGCGAGTAGATCCGAGCAGGTTCGGCGCGCTTTCGGCCCCCTGTAATGTCATAACACGATGCTGCACGCTGCTCGGTCTACGGGACGGATGGGTGAACCGGCGAGCCCGGTTCGTGGAGGCGTGCCTGCGGCGCCCCCGGCTGCCAGGCACGGATAAGTGCCACCATGGTGCATTTCGGTACCGGTTTGCGGGCGACGGGCAGGCATCTTTGGGCGTCATGAACCTGGCGCAGGGAAACGGGCGTCGCCATATTGTAGCGGAATACGCTACGCGGAGCGCCGCCATGCTCAAATTCATGACCAGCAGAGACTTACGGAACACTCCAGGGGCCATGTGGAAGGCGCTCAAAGCCGATGGGACGGTAGCGATCACAGCCAACGGAGTTCCCCGGGCCATCGTGATCGAGGTGGAGGAGGGTGACGTGGAGCTGGCCGCTCAGGTGGCGCGGCGGGTGAAGGCCCAGTTGGCCGTCTCCCGCATGCGGGAGGATGCCAGGCGCGCCGGCGCCGATCGCCTGGACGCCGAGGCGGTGGCGCGCGAGATCCGTGCGGCGCGGGACCGGCGCTGATGCGCGTGGTGGTCGACACGAACGTGGTGGTCTCCGGTCTGCTCAATCCGAGGGGCACGCCGGGGCGTGTCGTGGATCTCCTGCTGCTGGGCGCGGTGGTACCGCTGGTGGACGACCGCATCCTCGCCGAGTATCACGACGTACTGCGGCGGCCCACCTTCGGGTTTCGTGCACGGGACGTCGACACGCTGTTGCGCTTCCTCCGGACCGAGGGGGAACACGTGACCGCCCCCCCGCTTCGCGTGGCGTCGGCCGACCCGGCGGACCTGCCTTTCGTGGAGGTAGCGGTCGCCGGCGCTGCGGATGCGCTCGTGACCGGCAACGCGCGGCATTTCGATCCGATTGCCGGCACACACGACATCGACATCCTCACCCCTGCAGAGTTGCTGGCCCGGCAGTAGCGGATCGGGAGGCGCACCTCACGCTGAAGCGCATGTGCTGAGGGCGACGGGAGCGACGGGAGCGACGGGAACGACGGGAGGTGTGCAGCGTGTCCTCGTCTTCGGCCTGCAGCGGACCGACGGGTCCTGACCCGCGTGGGTGCAGTCGCGCTCGCTCCGCCTTACCATTCCGCTGCCACATCCGCTTCGAAGAACGACAGCCCGCGACCAATGGCGGCTCGTATTCACGAGGAGGTTTCGTGCTCGAGGCGGTTCGGCTCCGATAAGCACACCAGACGCCAGCGCACCCAATGCCAGCGCATCCTCGGCGGAGGAGAACGCGCTGCCACACCCCGTCACCGCACAAGTGCCCCCGTGAACGGTGCGTGTGTGCCGGCTGTCGCCTAGGGCTGCGCGCTCGCTCGTGGTGGCAGCAGGCGGGCGAGCGTCTGACCGGTTCCCTCGAGGATCGCCGGGAGGGACTCTTTGAGCTCGAGGTTGACCTTGGACGCGCCGCTCACGAGCTCCGTCTCGTGGTAGCGGACCTGTCCAGTGATGCTCTGGGCGTTCTCTACGCCGGCACGTGGAGCGGCAAGGCTGTCATACCCCGGCAGGCTCTCGGTGAGGCGGACGTCGGTGCTCAGGAGGTGAGCGATGTGCTTGGTGTTCGCATCGACGATGAAGCCAACGGCGCCAGCGGCGAGTCCCGCGCCCGCGACAACGTCTCCGCCGGCGCCCGCGATATCCGCAGCGATCCCGACGCCAAAGCCGGCCGTGAACGCGGAGGACAGGGCATCACCCAGGGTCTGATCCTCGGACAGCTCCACCTCGACGAACTGTCGGTGATTCACCTGCATGACGTAGGTGGCCGAGTCCGGGGCATCCACGAGCTCGTAGCCCAAGGCGGCGAGCTGCCGCTCGAGCGCCGGTCGCACGGTGATGGTGCTGTCGGCCGACGAGGTCTCCGCCAGGTACACGGTCGGTGGCAGGTCGCTGCGCAGCTCCAGAAAGATCGACTCGCTCAGCTTCGTCTGCGACTGCAGCGTGCCGTACCGCATCTTCATCCGCATTGCCGCACACCCGTTCAGCGTCACGCAGCCGACCAGGGCGACGACGATCAGTGCCCGGGGCGGCATCGTGGACGACCGAGTTCGCCACGGTGGCGAATGAGAGCCTGCCACGCGCAGGAGCCGGTCTCGACGCTGTCTCAACGCATCGACCGCCCGCCGACCGGCCCCCAGCAGACCAATGTGATTGCCGCGCATGTTTCCCCCAGCGTGGGTGGGCGACCGCCGTCTTGGTGTCGGCAATTGAGCGTCGATCGCAGCGCAGCGTCGACCGGCCCGACCGGTCACCCTGTGCACGGATAGGTCCGAGCCGTCAAGCAGGCGTCAACGCGAGCCGAGCTGCTCTCGACCGTCATGAGCGTGGGCACGCGCCGTCACACGGACGATAGCCATGACGACACCTGCACTTCATGGCTGAGCCGTGGCCGGGTCGCCAATGGGCGTTCAGCAGGAGGGCGTCGCTCTGGCGGCATGGCCGCGAAGGACCACCGACGGGTGACGCTCGGGGCTCTCTCAATCCTCATAGAGCCGAGCCATGTCCCGCAGTGATGCCGCTGCGCCATCCCACACCGCGTAGCGGCCTTCACCCGAGAGCGCCGCAGCCCCACACTCGCCCCGCTTGTTGACGGCGTACATGTCGAGATCGAACGCGGGCCGACCCTGCTCATCACGCAGCCGATCCTCGGTCATCGCGGCAACCCGCCGAAGTGTTTCCAGCGCCGCATCGGTCGGCGTCATCCCCCTGCGCATGCATTCAACGGTGAGAAAGGCTCCGCAGATCTTGATGTTGGCCTCCCCGCGGCCCGTTGACCCAGCGGCTCCGATGTCATTGTCCGTGTACTGTCCCGCGCCGATGATGGGCGAGTCACCGGCCCGGCCGGGAATCTTGAAGGCCAGACCACTCGTAGTCGTCACCGACGCGAGGTCACCCTTCTCATTGATGAGGTTGCAGTTGATCGTCCCAGTCGGCCGGTGCACCGTCTGCTGGTATGGATGCACATCGAGCCAGTCGTCCGTCGTCGCGCGATTCGCACGCCAGTTGAGCCAGAGTTGACGGCTCCGCTCGGTGAGCAGATCCTCCTCTTTGAATCCATAGGACAGTGCAAACCGCTTCGCACCTTCGCCGACCAACAGGACATGATCGGTGTACAGCAGCACGTACTTCGCGACCACACTCGGCGTCTTGATGCCTTCGAGCGCGGCAACGGCCCCGGCACGCCGGGTGGGACCGTGCATGCACGACGCATCGAGCTGCACCACACCATCCTCGTTCGGGAGTCCGCCATAGCCGACTCCGACATCGTTCGGGTCGAGCTCGTTGACTTTGACACCCTCGACGGCGGCTTCGAGCGGATCCAGACCCTCCGTCATCAGCTGTCCGGCACGCTCGACCGCTCGCAGCCCGTTCGCGGATGCCACGGCGATGTTCGTGCCGAGCCGTCGGACATGCACCGATGGACCGGCGTGCACTGGTCCGGCCGTCGCCGTGGCAGTTGCGACTGCGAGGCCGGAGGCCGCGCCCAGGAACTCTCGTCGGGAAACGACAGTCGTCATGGTGCACCTACACGGCTATTGTTGCGTTTCGGTTCATTCGTCGACCTGCTCGAGGTGCCATCGACTCATGGTATGGTTCCCACGAAGTCGCCTCCGTCTATCCTGCGAAAGCAGCCGGAGCCAACAACGTCCGGATTACCTTTCACGAAGTCATCCATGTGGAGGCAAGCAGAAGGATCGAGTGAGGCACCAGGTACGAAGCGCGGTGGACTCGCACAGCTCCACGTACCGACATCAAACTGCACGATCAGTATCTGATCGAGTGCCGAGACTCCATCTCCAACGTCACGAATCCACCAGATGGCGTGCTTGCCCTTCAGATCCTCGCGATCGCCATAGTCATACTGCACACACCAGGTGTGATTGATGTCGTCGGCGGTCGGTGGACGAACGGCAAGCACCTGACCACTGAGGTCGAGCGAGGCCACCGTCATTGTCCCTCTCGCCTTCGTGCCAGCCGTCTCGAGTTGCTGGGCACAGAGAGAGACTCGGTGACCCCAGGAATAGGCTACGTCAACCCCGTGAATCGTTGCCCCGTCACCACTCCCACACACAGGTCTCTCGGTAGCGATCTGTGCATGTGCATGAGTCGGCAGAAGCACGAGCACGAGCAGGCTACGGACTCCGAGTGACACCAGCCGCCGACAGCTCAGGACTATGTGCTGCGGCCTCAGGCGAGTGATGGTTTGTGTCATGTCAACCTCTTAGCTCGCACTGGCGACGTGCCTCGAGCGCCGGGTGACGCGCGGGGCACGGACATGGCCAGATACGCTTGGGGGTGCAGGGTAGCACCTCATGGCAGGTCCGCTACGGTTCCCAGCATTCGTCGTTGCCTTGCTCGTAGCCGTACTGCTCGACGCACGCGGCGTCGGTGGCCTTGTGGCCGAGTCGTCGGTGGGCGTCCTGCAGGAGGGCGTCGCTCTGGCGGCGTGGCCGGGAGGGCCAGCGACGGGTGATTGTGGTGCCCAAGGTAGGGCCGTCCACTCTCATGACCTAGGACACGAACGGTCGTGTTTGGATTCGTCGTACAAGAGCACCTCGCGCCGTGCAGGATCGCGGGGCCCGTGTCACCCTGGCCTGTCGGTCCCGGCGCATCTACCTTACGGGCTGTCCCGACCCCAACCTCCCGATGACCGGACAACTCGAACGTCTCCAGGCAGCCCTCGCCGGCCGCTACGCCATCGAGCGTGAGCTCGGAGCCGGCGGGATGGCGACCGTCTATCTCGCTCACGACGTGCGGCACGACCGCAAGGTGGCGGTCAAGGTGCTGCATCCGCAGCTCACCGAAACACTGGGCCTGGATCGGTTCGATCGCGAGATCAAGATCTCGGCCCGACTGCAACATCCCAACATCCTCACGCTGATCGACTCCGGTGAAGCCGCCGGGTTGTTCTACTACGTCATGCCGTTCGTCGAGGGCGAGTCGCTGCGCGATCGCTTGGATCGCGAGCGTCCCCTCCCGCTCGAGGAGGCCGTTCGGTACGTGCGGGACGTCGTGGATGCGCTCTCCGCGGCGCATGCACAGCAGATCGTGCACCGCGACATCAAACCGGCCAACATCCTCATCTCCGGGCGGCACGCGCTGGTCACCGATTTCGGGGTCGCCAAGGCGCTGCGTGAGGCGCGCGAAGGTCCCGACCTCACCACCGCCGGGCTCTCGCTCGGCACGCCGACCTACATGGCACCCGAGCAAGCGGCCGGCGATCCGAATGTCGACCATCGCGCGGATCTCTATGCCGTCGGGGTGTTGGCCTACGAGCTCCTCGTGGGACGGCCCCCGTTCGAGGGCCCCACGGCGCAGGCGATCATGGCGGCGCACCTGACCACCGCCCCCCCTCCGATCTCGGACGCGAGGCAGGATGTGCCGCCGCTCGTGGCGTCGGTCGTCTCCCGCTGCCTGGCGAAGGCACCGGAGGATCGCCACCAGAGCGCAGAGCAGCTTCGCGGCGAGCTGGATCGGGCGCTCGCGTCGCTCGAGAGCGGCACGACCGTCGCTCAGGGGAAGAGACGCCGGAGGATTGGCGTTTCGGTTGCCGCAGCCGCGGCGATCGTGCTGCTGATCGCCTGGTTGGCCGGGCGGGGCGCGCGGGAGCGGGTCCGGTGGGCGAGAGCCGAGGCGTTGCCGCAGATCGCTCAGTTGGTGGAAGACCGAGAGTGGGAGGCGGCCTACCAGCTTGCGCTGGAGGCGGAACGCGCAATCCCCGACGACCCCGAGTTGGAGCGACATTGGTCTGCCCTGACACGACGGGTGGACATCGTGACCGTGCCCGTCGGCGCCGAGATCCGTCGGCGCGCGTATGGGAGCGATCGCGATTGGGAGGTCTGGGGAACGACGCCGCTCGAGAGCATCCCGGTTCCGCTGGGGGTTTCGCGAATCCGCATCGAACGCGCGGGGTTCGAGCCAAGGGAGCTGGTGGTCACGTGGCAAATGCTGCGCGACACGGTGCGGCTGGACAGTGTGGGTGCCGTCCCCGAGGGCATGATCGCAGTGCCGGGTGGATCGGTGCAGCTCTACAGCCCCGGCGTCGATCACCTCCCGCCCGTCGAGGTGGGGGACTTCTTCATCGACAAGTACGAGGTCACGAACGAGCAGTTCAAGCGGTTCGTGGATGCCGGCGGCTACTCGAATCCGGCGTATTGGCCACCGGACATCGAGATCGATGGGCGTACGGTAGCGTGGAGCGACGCGGCGAGGATGCTCGTGGACCGGACCGGACGGCCGGGACCGAGCACGTGGGAGGCCGGCACGTACCCCGATGGTCAGGAGCGCCATCCGGTGGGCGGGGTGAGCTGGTACGAGGCAGCGGCGTATGCGCGCTTCGTCGGGAAAGCACTGCCCACGATCTATCACTGGGGCCACGTGGCGGACGTGCGCTTGAGCGGGTCGGTCACGCCGCAGAGCAACATTGCGCGTGACGCGATTGCGCCCGTCGGGCAGTACGAAGGCGTGACGCGGTTTGGCGCCATGGACATGGCCGGCAACGTCCGTGAATGGGTGTACAACGCGGACCGCGCCGAGCGCTACATCCTGGGTGGCGGGGCGACCGACTTCCCGTACGCGTTCAACGATGCGATCTCGCAGCCACCGTCGGACCGGTCGGCAATCAACGGGATTCGGCTCGTCACGTATCTCGACAGTGCCGGGCTCGACGTCGCGCGTCGCCCCATCGATCAGCCGCAACGCGACTTCCTGGCCGAGCAGCCGGTGTCCGATCAGATCTTCAGCGTCTTTCGCCGGCTGTACGACTACGACGATCTCCCGCTGGATGCGCGAGTCGAGGCGGTCGACTCCACCAATCCGCATTGGATTCGTGAGCGCGTGAGCTTCGCGGCGGCGTACGGCGATGAACGGGTCATGGCGTATCTCTTCTTGCCGCGCGACCGGCCGCCGCCGTACCACACCGTCGTGTACTTCCCCGGCTCCGGAGCGATCTCGGCGCTCTCGAGTGAGCACCTCGGGCCCGGGGTGATCGACTTCGCCGTGAAATCGGGGCGCGCGGTCCTGCACCCCATCTACAAGAGCACCTTCGAGCGTCGCGACAGTCTGCAGACATTCATGCCGGATCAGTCGGACTTCTACCGGCAACACGTCATCTGGTGGGGCAAGGATTTCAAGCGGTCCGTCGACTACCTGCTCTCGCGATCCGACATCGACGCGGAGACGCTGGGCTACTTCGGGGCCAGCTGGGGCGGCCGACTCGGACCGATCATGCTCGCGATCGAGCCGCGGATCAAAGCGGCCGTGCTCTACGTCGCCGGGCTACGCGCACAGCGCAAGCTCCCCGAGGCCGACCCCTTCAATTTCCTGCCGCGTGTGACGGTACCGGTCTTGATGGTCAACGGTCGCTACGATCCGTACTTCCCCGTCGAGACGTCGCAAGAACCGATGTTCCGACTCCTCGGGACACCGGATGACCAGAAGCGTCACTTAGTGGACGAAGGTGGGCACTACGTTGCCCGCGTCCTCCTGGTCAGGGAGACGCTCGACTGGTTCGATCGGTATTTGGGGCCGGTGGAGTGAGCGGGTCTTGGCAGGCTTCGATCTGAATTCGCATGGCGGCATTGGTGAGCGGCAGAGTGCGGCCGCGCGGCGGCCACAGGTCCAGCCGCGCCAACTGATGCCAATGCTGTGCCCCCGTCGGGTGTTCTGCAACGGAGGATGAGCGCGTCACCTGATCTCATGCCCGACGTCGCCGCTCACGCCGATCTGCTCCTGACCGGCTACGGCTTCCCGTAAGAGACATCGGCCGTCCTGAGGTCGGTGGTCTGATAGGAGGCGCACGCTGGCAGGTACCGGATCATCGGCAGGAGGGTGACGGGACGGCGTACGCACCGCATGGGATCGTCATCGGCACAGGGGGACCGGGTCCCCAAGGGTTTGCTGACACGGTAGTCGCGCTGCTCCAGTTGATGGGCTTCGGCTTCGGGGTCGTCCACCTCGTCCTTCCGTCGGGGCCGGGCGGGGGTGGAACAGCGGGAACGCGGGCAGGCCCCTCACCCTGGTCCTGACAGGTGCTGGGCGTCGCCTTCAGCGACCCCTTCGCTGGACCTCGAGGAGCGCATTGATCTTGCGCCCAACATCCTCTGCCGCCTCGATGGCTTCCTCCAGTTGATCGGGCGTGGTAACGCCGGCGCTCAGCCGCAGGAGATCGATGCGCAGGTTCTCCAACGCAGCCATGGTCATGGAGAGCCTCGCGCGTGCTTCGCCCCACGCACGTTCCAATTCCTCAATCGCACGGGCGCGCCTCTCCAGGAGCGCGCGCTCCTCCGGGGATTGCCGTGGCTTTCCAGCACCGTCAGCACCGTCGTCGGCTGCTGAGGACCTTCCGGCAGACGACAGTGCTTCGGCCAATCTGTCCTCCTCCTTCCGCAGTGCCGCGAGTTGGTTCCGAAGCCGCCTCACCACCGGTGGCACTCTCGACACTTGTTTCCGGAGAGAAGCCTCGAGCGCGCCGTAGACTTCCATGCACGCCTCGGCCACCAGGAGCTCCGTCGCAGCCGGTGCAGGCACAGGCCGCGTTTGATGCTGTGTTCGACCAATCGTCGCGAGGCGAAACACAAGGCGACCGAGTCGCCCTCCCCACATGCGCTGCACGAGCGCGCGTATCGACCAATGCCTCCCCTGTTGCCGCCGCGCTTCGAGCGCGGCGTCCGACGGCAGTGTGGGCGGTGGCCCGCCAGCCTGGCTCGCCACGGCTACTACGAGTCGATTCGACGTCAGGCTGTCGAGCAGCGACCCCCAGGTTCGCACGTCACCCAATTCACTCTCGAGCACACGTGCGCGTTCGAGGAGCGCCAGGCGCACGTGCTCGAAGCCGTACCCCTTGCTCACAGCACTGCCACACGCGCGCGAGAACTGACGGAGCCGCTCGAACCAGAGCACGAGCGCCGCTAGCCCCAGAACGACGGCGGCGGCGTTCGACAGACCGATGGCCGCCACCGACACGCCGAAGACGTACACGACCGTCTCGAGGGTCAAGCGATTCACTTCACCGACCACCGCCGTGATGGGTGCCGGGATGCTCACTCGGATCCGCTCGATTGCCGCGAGGCGCTCCGCAAACTCCTCGGCATTCGCGAGACGGCGCTCGGGATCCTTCGCCAGGCAGCGGTCAATCGCGTCCGCAAACTCCTTGGGAACATCGGGCCGCACGGCGCGTATGGGCGGCGCCGGTTGCGTCACGTGGGCAGCCATCACTGCGGCGACGGTCGCGGCCTCGAAGGGCAGGCGTCCTGAGAGAGCCTGAAACAACGTGACCGCCAGCGAATACAAATCGGACGGAGCCCCAACCTCTGCGCCGGTAGCCTGCTCAGGACTCATGAAGTCTGGTGTTCCGAGGATCTCACCGGTCGCGGACAGGGAATCGTCATGAATGACGTGGGCGATTCCGAAGTCCGTCAGCATCGCGCGACCGGTCTCCTGCTCGAGCATGATGTTGTCCGGCTTGACGTCGCGGTGGATCACCCCGTGTCCGTGAGCGTATCCCAATGCCCACGCCATTTCCTGGCCGATCTTCGCGGCATCTCGGACGGCCAACCGACCTTCGCGTCTCAGGCGCTGACCCAAGGATTCGCCTGCGACGTACGTCATCACGAAGAGGACCAGCTCGCCATGCTCCTCCGCGGCGTGAATCGGGACGATGTTCGGATGCGAGAGTCCTGCGGCCGTCTGTGCTTCTCGCAAGAAGCGCTCGCGGAGGTGGGGAAACGAGAATTCCGGTGGCAGTAGCTTGATCGCCACGGGCCGCTTCAAGACGACGTCCCACCCGAGGTACACCGCACCCATCCCTCCCCGCGCTGCCAGGCGCTCGAGCGAGTATCTCCCGGCAAGCGCCGCCTGCAACGTGGTCAGGTTCGACACCAGCCGCCTCCCGTCACCGGCACTCCGCCACCCGGCTGCCCACCAGAGGGCGGGTCTCCCACGCCGTCACGCACCCGTTGTTCCCGGCAGCCGGATCGACGTTCTCGGCGTCTCCGCGGTGATGTTTGTACCGGCACATCCAGCCCGTGACCTCCGCACATCGACCTTCGATGGTGCCGCGCAGGGCTGCGTTGGTCCAGTCGCCTTCGCCCCCCCGGCGCTACTCCCGGATTCCGATGAGATCCAGCATGAACGCATACTGGAATGCGATGTCGCGGTAGCGCCGATAGCGGCCCGACGCCCCGCCGTGCCCGGCCTCCATGTTCGTCTTGAGCAGGAGCCGGTTGTCGTCCGTCTTCAACGCCCGGAGCTTGGCCACCCACTTCGCGGGCTCGAAGTACTGGACCTGCGAGTCGTGCAGCCCCGTCGTCACCAGCATGTTGGGATACGCCCTGGCCGCGACCTGATCGTACGGCGAGTAGGTCAGCATGTAGCGGTAGTACGTCTCGTCGTTCGGATTGCCCCACTCGTCGTACTCGCTGGTGGTGAGCGGGATGCTGGCGTCGAGCATGGTGGTGACCACGTCCACCCAGGGCACCGCGGCGATCACCCCGCGGAACAGCTCCGGCCGCATGTTGACCACGGCACCCATGAGGAGGCCGCCGGCGCTCCCCCCCTGCGCGAACAGCACGAGCGGCGTGGTGTACCGCTCGACGATCAGGAACTGCGCCACGTCGATGAAGTCGGTGAACGTGTTCCTCTTCATCAACAGCTTACCGCCGTCGTACCAGTGACGCCCCATCTCCATGCCGCCCCGCACGTGCGCGATCGCGTAAGCGAAGCCGCGATCCAGGAGGCTCAACCGTACCGAGCTGAAGCTCGCGTCCATGCTCGCCCCGTACGACCCGTACCCGTACAGCAGCAACGGGTGGCTCCCGTCTCGCTCCCAGTCTGAGCGATACACGATCGACACCGGAATCCGCGCGCCGTCGCGGGCCGTGGCGTACACCCGTTCGCTGACGTAGTCGGCGGGGTCGTACCCGCCCAGGACCTCCTCCCGCTTGAGCAGGGTGCGCTCGCGGGTGGTCATGTCGAAGTCGTACACGGAGCTGGGTGTCGTGAGCGAGGTGTACTGGTATCGCAGGATCGGCGTGTCCATTTCCGGGTTGCCGCTCGGATAGGCGGCGTACGCCGGCTCGCCGAAGTCGAGGTAGTAGTCCTCAGCGCCCGACCACGCGCGGACGCGCAGCTGCAGCAGCCCCTCGCGCCGCTCCATGATCACCAGATAGTCCCGGAACACGTCGAACCCCTCGAGCAGCACGTCGTCGCGGTGCGGGATCACCTCTTCCCACCGCGCCTTCGCCGTGCTGTCCACCGGGGTGCGCATGAGCCGGAAGTTCTCGGCATCGTGGTTGGTTCGGATGTAGAAGTGGTCGCCGAAGTGGTCGATCGAGTACTCGTGGTTGCGCTCGCGCGGCAGGAACAGCGTGAACGTGCCGCCGGGATCGTCCGCCCTGAGGTAGCGGTACTCGTTGCTCAGGGTCTGGGACGACCCGATGATGATGTACTCGTCGCTCTTGGTCCTGCGGACGTAGCACGAGAACTCGACGTCGTCCTCCTGATACACCAGCTCGTCCTCGGCCGCATCGGACCCGAGCACGTGCCGGTAGATCTGGTAGGAGCGGAGCGTCTCCGGATCCTGTCTGGCATAGAACAGCGTCCGGTTATCGTTGGCCCACGCCACGCTGCCGGTCGTCGAGGGCAGCTCGTCCGGCAGCAGCTCGCCGGTCGTGAGGTTCTTGAACCGGATCGTGTAGAAGCGCCGTCCCACGGTGTCCTGGGCGACGGCGATGAGATCGTTGTCCGGACTGACCGTCGGCGAGCGCACGGAGGTGAACCCGTGCCCCTCGGCCAACTGGTTCACATCCACCAACACCTCTTCCGCGGCCTCGAGCGAGCCTCGCTTGCGGGCGTAGACGGGATAGTCTTTGCCCTCTTCGGTCCTCGAGTAGTAGTAGTAGCCGTTGTCGAACACCGGCACGGAGAGGTCCGTCTGCTTGATGCGGCCGAGGATCTCCTGATACAGCGACTCCTGGAGGTCCTCGGTATGCGCCATCATGGCTTCGGTGTAGGCGTTCTCCGCTTCCAGGTACGCGATGACCTCGGGGTTGTCCCGCTCGCGCAGCCAGTAGTAGTCGTCGATGCGAACGTCCCCGTGCGCCTCGAGCCGATGGGGCGCCACCTTGGCCACGGGCGGTGCGACCTGCGGTTGCTGGGCCAGGCCCGGGGTCGTTGCGAGCACCGCCGGAACGAGCACCGCGGTGAGCACAGAGGCAAACAGCAGAGCGCGTGACGGTCGCTGCAGAGTTCGGTGGCGCACTGGATCTCCTCCTGCCAATGAGCTTCGGACCGGTTCCCTCGCTGTCACATCATAACCCGGCGTCGCAGGGTGTTGCGAGGGTGGTCGGCGGCGGGAGCGACGGGAGCGACGGGAGCGGCGGGAACGACGGGAACGACGGGAGCGACGGGAGCGACGGGAGCGGCGGGAATTGACTCGACTCCGC
>Ga0209536_100003120_pt1 | contig 26789 bp, 29 predicted proteins | sample DeeMarSeWOR28_12_FD_187461 | JGI IMG/M metagenome (GOLD analysis project Ga0209536, IMG submission 187461) | Marine sediment microbial communities from White Oak River estuary, North Carolina - WOR-2-8_12 (SPAdes) (version 2) | ecosystem: Environmental > Aquatic > Marine > Intertidal zone >... | reverse complement strand
CAGAAAACAAAACCGCCTCCCCCGGTCTGGGTGAGGAGCCGATTTTGTTTTCTGAACTTGGTCGGGGTGAGAGGATTGACTCGGGACCTGCAGTCCCTCGCCCTCCGGGCCAGCGTCGCTGCGCTCCGCTGTTCAACATCGCGAGGCGCGATGTTGTGAACCTTGTGTTCGGTTCCACCACCCGACGCTGCGTGCAGAAAACAAAACCGCCTCCCCCGGTCTGGGTGAGGAGCCGATTTTGTTTTCTGAACTTGGTCGGGGTGAGAGGATTTGAACCTCCGGCCCCTGCCTCCCGAAGGCAGTGCTCTACCAGGCTGAGCTACACCCCGTTCAATGAGACCGCTCGACCGCGATGCGGGCGAGGGCGGCGAGGGCATCCTTGTGAACCGAATCGGGAAGTATCGCCAGGCTGGCAACGGCGGCCTCGGCCTGCTCTCGCGCGAGCCGCGCAGTGTAGTCGAGCCCCCCTGACGATTCAATAGCGCTGCGGATGGGCTCCAGGTCGTCCAGGCCGCCGTTTTCGATGGCGCTCCTGATCAGCTGGCGCTCCCCGTCCGTCCCGTTGTGCAGGGCGTGGATCAGGGGCAGGGTCGGCTTGCCCTCGGCGAGATCGTCGCCCACGTTCTTGCCGAGTTCATCGGCGCTGGAGCTGTAATCCAGCGCGTCATCCACGAGCTGAAACGCGATGCCGAGGCGCTGGCCGTAATCCGCCAGGGCCGTCTCCACCGGCTCCGGCTGTCCGGCCAGGATTGCCGCCATGCGGGTGCCGGCCTCGAAAAGCATGGCGGTCTTACGCTTGATCACTTCCAGGTAGCGGATCTCGGTCGTCTCCGGGTCACCGCAGTTCATCAGCTGCAGCACCTCTCCCTCGGCGATCATGTTGGTGGCGTCCGCCATGACGTTAAGCACCCTGAGGTTGCCGATGTCGTTCATCATCTGGAAGGCCCGCGAATACAGGAAGTCGCCCACCAGAACGCTGGCCTCGTTACCGAAGACCGAGTTGGCGGTGTCCCGTCCGCGCCGCAGCTCCGACGCGTCGACCACGTCGTCGTGGAGCAGGGTGGCGGTATGGATGAATTCGATGATGGCGGCTCCGTCAACGTGATGGGGGCCGTCATACCCACAGGCGCCGGCGGCGGTGATGACCAGAAGGGGCCGGAGGCGCTTCCCGCCGCCGGCGATAATGTATTCGGCCACCTGGTTGACCAGCAACACGTCGCTGGAGAGGCGACGGCGTATGGTCATATCCAGCGCGTCCAGGTCGTTCCGCATCAGGGCGCGGATCTCTTCGAGATTCATAACTTAATGATATTTATGCTGAAAGGGGGCGAATATCGTGTTTTCCGCGTCCCTTTTCCGGACTGTAAGAACTCGTCGGTCGGCGACCGGCACATTGTACCGGGAATTGCGCCCGGTCAAGCCAGGCGGATTGTTAGCGGCCATCGTCATATGGTTTGACCACGGCATTCGGCGGGCGTAAAATTGCCGCCTTTTTGCGACGGCCTGTTTCTGGAGACCGTTGATGTACGCTGTAATTTCGACCGGCGGCAAGCAATACCGAGTCAAAGAGGGTTCGGTGCTCCGAGTGGAGAAGCTCGATGCCGCAGATGGTGACAAAGTAGAGTTCGACAAGGTCCTGCTGGTAGGCGAGGGTGCGGACGTCAAGGTCGGCACGCCCTACGTGGACGGCGGTTCCGTCGAGGCGACGGTCCAGTCCCAGGGCAGGAGCCGGAAAGTCGACGTGATCAAATTCAAGCGCCGCAAGAACTACAAGCGGCAGCACGGTCACCGGCAGGCCTATACCGAGATCCGGGTCACCGGAATCAAGGCAGGCGGCTGACCGACCCGAAGAGGTGATCAGAAATGGCACATAAAAAAGCAGGCGGCAGCACGAGAAACGGCCGCGATTCCGAGTCCAAACGACTTGGCGTCAAGCGTTTCGGCGGCGAGCAGGTTCTGGCGGGAAATATCCTGGTGCGCCAGCGCGGCACCCGTTTCCATCCGGGAACGAACGTGGGGCTTGGCCGCGACCATACGCTGTTCGCCAAGGCCAGCGGTCAGGTCAGGTTCGAAACTCGCGGGCCGAGCAAGCGGACCTACGTCAGTATAGTGACGGACTGACCCGTACCTACCGATCAGATATGCAGGCCCCGGCGACGTCCGGGGCCTTTTCGTTTCCGCCGGTGATAAGGTGAAACCCGGGCCCGCAGAGGCAAAGGCCGATGAAATTCGTCGACGAGGCAAGTATCAAGGTGCGCGCCGGCAACGGCGGCAACGGCATCGTCAGTTTCCGTCGCGAGAAATACATTCCCTTCGGCGGACCGGACGGGGGTGACGGCGGCGATGGCGGAAGCGTCTGCCTGGTGGCGGACGACGGCATCAATACGCTGGCCGATTTCCGTTTCCAGAGACACTTTTCCGCGGCAAACGGGGCGCCAGGGCAGGGCCGTAATCGGACCGGCAAAAGCGCCGAGGACCTGCAGATCAGGGTTCCGGTGGGAACTCTGGTGTACGACCAGGACACGGGTGAGCTTATTGGCGATCTCGTCGATGCCGAGGCGGAACTCCTGGTGGCCAAGGGCGGCACCGGGGGGCGGGGCAACACCCGTTTCAAGAGCAGCACTAACCGGGCGCCAAGACAGAGCACCCCCGGCACCGCCGGCGAGGCGCGGACGCTCCGCCTGGAGTTACGGTTGCTGGCGGACGTGGGTCTTCTGGGAATGCCGAACGCGGGCAAATCGACCCTGATCCGAGCGGTCTCGGCGGCCCGTCCGCGAGTGGCTGATTATCCCTTCACGACGCTCCATCCAAATCTGGGTGTGGTTTCGGTGGGTCCCTACCGAAGCTTTGTCATGGCGGACATCCCGGGCCTGATAGAGGGAGCCGCCGAGGGCGCCGGTCTCGGCATCCGATTTCTCAAGCATCTTCAGCGGACCCGTCTCCTGCTTCATGTCGTGGATCTTGCGCCGATGGATCCGGGCGAAGACGTGGCAGCCACGGCGCTCAGCATCATCCGCGAACTGGAAAGGTTCAGCCCGGATCTCGCCAGACGGCCACGCTGGCTGGTGTTCAACAAGATCGACCTGCTCTCGGAGGACGAGGCCGACCAGCGGATCAGCGCCGTGATCGGGACGCTGGATTGGACCGGTCCTGTCTACCGGATTTCGGCGCTCGGCCGAAGGGGTACCGAGGAAATGTGCGGCGAGATCATGACTTACCTGGAATCCCGGGATCGGGAGCAAGAGGAGCAGGAGGAGTCCGGGGAGGCTTAGACGTCGCTGCCCGGGCAGCGGGTTACGCTGGCTGCCTAACGGCCACGAAAAAGGCCGGTGATGGCCGGCCTTTATTCCAATCTCGCTTTTAAGGGTCCCGCCTAGAGGCTACGGATCTTCTGGTTCAGGCGGCTCTTGTGCCGGGCCGCCTTGTTGGCGTGAAGAATGCCCTTGTTCACCATCGAGTCGATAACCGGCACCGCTTCCTTGAAGCTCGCCTCGGCGGACTTGCGGTCACCGTCACGAATGGCGGCGAGTACCTTCTTGACTTCGGTGCGGACGCGGGAGCGCAGGGCTTTATTGTTGGCCCGGCGGCGCTCGGACTGGCGTGCGCGCTTGATGGCTGACTTTATGTTTGCCAAAGGACTGACTCCAAACATCAAATGGGCCCGTCACCGGGCCTCAGGAAGCCGTGCATTTTCGTTGAACCGGGAGCCACTGTCAACGCCACAGAGGCCTGGCAGAGGGGCCGGTACAGCGGGCGAAGCAGTCGACGGAGTCGTGCGGGCTTGCTTGTTTTAACGTATTAGCGTATTAATACACTCACTCAATTTTTGGATCGACCGGTGAAAGACAAGAGCAATCTGGCGCCCGAAGCGATTCGACAGGCAGAGGATGCCCTGTTCCGGGCCATCGCCTGTCTTAGGTCGGCGGAAGAGTGCAGTGACTTTTTTCGGGATCTCTGTACTCCGGCTGAACTCCAGGCGCTGGTGGATCGCTGGACAGTCGTGGGCCTCCTGCGGGAGGGACTCACGTATCGGGAAATCAACGCCCGCACCGGGGTCAGCGTGACGACCATCGGTCGAGTCGCCCGGTTCCTGGCTGAAGGATTCGGGGGCTACCGCAGGGTGGTCGAGCGAATGGACAACTGAAGGAAGCTTCCGGATGGAACGGGAAAAACGGGTCAAGATCGCTGTCCAGAAATCCGGTCGTCTGACCGAGAATTCACTGGAAATACTCAAGCGCTGCGGGCTGAATTACAGTCGCGGAACGGACCAGCTCATCTGCTTCGGCGAAAACATGCCGGTGGACGTTCTTCTGGTCCGGGACGACGATATTCCGTCCCTGCTGGCGGAAGGCGTCTGCGAGCTGGGCATCGTCGGCCTGAATGTTCTGCTGGAAAAGGCCGCGCGGGGCCCCGGTCTGATACCCCCCCGGCAGGCGGGCGTCCTGGATTTCGGGCACTGCCGACTGTCCCTGGCGGTTCCGCGAGGCTATGAATATACGGATCCGCGCGCCCTGTCGGGCGCCCGCATCGCCACCAGCTATCCTCAGGTACTCGGGAACTGGCTCGAGGAACAAGGCGTTAAGGCTGAAATCGTGGTGCTTTCCGGGGCGGTGGAGATCGCGCCGCGCCTGGGGCGCGCCGACCTGATCTGCGACCTGGTTTCCACCGGATCGACGCTGGCGGCCAACGACCTGGAGGAGGTCGAGGTCGTGCTTCAAAGCCAGGCCGTTCTGGTTGCCGGGGAGCAGCCGGTGGATTCCGTCAGGGCCGAGTGGGTGCAGCGGCTCATCAGCCGAATCGACGGGGTGGTCCGTGTGCGGGAGAGCAAGTACATCATGCTCCATGCGCCGCGCGCCGCCCTCGACGAAATTCGCGCCCTGCTGCCCGGCACCGAGGCGCCGACCGTCATGCCCCTGGAAGGGCTGGACGACAAGGTCGCGGTTCATGCCGTATGCCGGGAGAACGTCTTCTGGGAAACGCTGGAAAGTCTTAAACAGGCGGGTGCGTCGTCAATGCTGGTGCTTCCCGTCGAGAAAATGCTGTCCTGAGAAGGAACTCCGTCATGTTGAAAATATTGCAGTGGCAGAGCCTGGGCGAGCGCGCGCGTGCAGATGCGTTGGCCCGGCCCGCGTCCTCCACATCCGAAGAACTGTGCAGGGGCGTGGCCGCGATCGTGGCCCGGGTCAGGGCAGAGGGCGACGAGGCTCTGATGGACTTCGCCCGCAAGTTCGACGGCGCCGCGCCGGTATCGCTACGGGTGCCCGCAGACGAGATCGCGGGCGCTTCCGCAAAGCTCACCACCGAGCAGCGGGAGGCGCTGGCCTCGGCCCGCGACAATATTCTGGCTTTCCACGAGGCCCAGCGTTCCGGTCCCATCGAGGTCGCCACCCGTCCTGGAGTTGTGTGTCGGCGGGTCACCCGGCCCATCGACGCGGTGGGCCTCTATGTCCCTGCCGGAAGCGCGCCGCTGCCCTCCACGACCCTGATGCTGGCGGTGCCTGCCGAAGTGGCGGGCTGTCCCAGGCGGGTCCTGGTCACGCCGCCGCGTCCCGACGGCCGTGCCGATCCCTCGGTGCTGGCGTCCGCGGCGCTGACCGGGATCGACGAGATTTATGTGGTGGGAGGCGCCCAGGCGGTCGCGGCCCTGGCCTACGGGACGGACACCATTACTCCGGTGGACAAGATCTACGGTCCGGGTAACGCATGGGTGACGGAGGCGAAGCTGCAGGTCGCAGCCGATCCCGAGGGTGCTGCCTGCGATCTTCCGGCCGGACCGTCCGAGGTGCTGGTCATCGCCGACGATACGGCCCTGGCCGATTGCGTCGCCGCGGACCTGCTCTCCCAGGCGGAACACGGCACCGACTCCCAGGTGCTGCTGGTGACCGTCTCCGAGAGCATGGCCCGTCAGGTCCGGGACGCGGTGGAGCACCAGCTGGCCGACCTGCCGAGGGCCGAGATCGCCGCCGGAGCCCTTGCCAACAGCCGTATCCTGGTGACACGTGACCTCCCCGAGGCGGTCGCGGTCAGCAATCGTTACGCGCCGGAACACCTGATACTGTCGGTGGACGACCCGGAGTCTCTGATGGACAGCGTGACGGCCGCCGGGTCGGTCTTCCTGGGTCACTGGACGCCCGAATCCCTGGGGGATTATTGCAGCGGCACCAATCACGTTCTTCCGACCTACGGATTTGCCCGTGCCTTCAGCGGCCTCGGCGTGGAGGACTTCCAGCGCCGGATCACGGTCCAGTCCGCAACGCCCGAGGGTCTCAAGGGCATCGGACCCACGGCCGTGACCCTGGCGAGGCTCGAGGGTCTGGAGGCCCACGCGTCGGCGGTGGAAGTTCGCCTCCGCGCGCTCAGCGGGCGGAGCGTGGCGTGAGCGGACCGGTGTCTCTCGCCCGGGCCGATCTGCGTTCGTTCGTGCCCTACGAGTCCGCCGTACCCCGGGCGGATATGGTGCGGCTGCACGCCAACGAGTCGCACTGGCGGCACGAGTGGGATGACACCGACCGGGGCCTGAACCGCTACCCGGACCCGCGCAACAAGGCGCTGGCAGAACGCCTGGCCAAGCTGTACGAGGTCAACGCGGATGATGTTCTGCTGACCCGCGGCAGCGACGACGCCATCGATGTCCTGGTGAGGACTTTCTGCGAAAGCGGCCGCGACCGCGTGGTGATTTGCCCGCCCACCTTCGGCATGTACGCGGTCGCTGCCCGCCTGCAGGGCGCGGCCGTTGTCGAGGTGCCCCTGAACGCGGAGCGGGGCTTTCGTCTCGACCCGGAGGCGACAGCCGCCGCCGGCGAGTCGGCCAAGATCGTGTTTCTGTGTTCACCCAACAATCCCACCGGAAACAGCATCCCTGCCAGAGAGATCGCGGCGCTCTGCCGCCGGCTGGAAGGACAGGCCCTGGTCGTGGTGGACGAGGCCTATGCCGAATTCGCCGCCGGCCCCTCGGCCACCCGTCTGCGATCCAGCCACGACAACCTGGTGGTGCTGCGCACCCTGTCCAAGGCCTATGCTCTGGCCGGTGCCCGGGTCGGTGTCCTGATCGGTGACCCGGACCTGGTCAGACTGCTGCGCGGCGTCCTGCCACCGTATCCGCTGCCTTCCCTGTCGCTGGAAGCGGCGGAACAGATGCTGACCCCGGAGGCGCTACACCGCGCCCGGGACGAAGTGGCGGCCACGGTGGATCGGCGCGACAGGCTCGCCGACCAGCTGGCGTCCCTGGACGCGGTGGAGCATGTATGGCCCAGCGAAGGTAATTTTCTTCTGGTCCGTTTTCGCAACGCCGATGCTGCCATGGAGGCCTGCCGGGCCGGCGGGGTGCTGGTGAGGGACTTCACCCGGGCCCCGGGGCTGGCGGGGTGCGCCCGCATCACGGTCGGCGATGGGGCGCAGAATCAGAGGCTGACAGACATTCTGGGGAGTGTGCGCTGATGTCGCAGACGCTTGTGGCATTTCTCGACCGCGACGGCACCCTCATCGCGGAGCCGGAAGACTTCCAGGTCGACGATCTGGCCAAAGTGCGTCTTCTGCCCGGCGTCATTCCGGCGCTCATCCGCCTGCGGGACGCCGGGTATCGGCTGGTGCTGGTGAGTAACCAGGACGGACTGGGCACGGACAGTTTCCCGGCTCAGGATTTTCAGAGGGTGCACGACTTCGTTCTCGGCCTGTTTTCTTCCCAGGGCATCGAGTTCGACGAGGAGTTCATCTGTCCCCATTTCGAGGCCGAGAATTGCGAATGCCGCAAGCCGCGCACCGGTCTGCTGACCCGTTTCCTGGCGGCCAACAGCATCGACATGGAGCGCAGCTGCGTGGTCGGGGACCGCGAGACGGACCTGGTGCTTGCCCGGAACATCGGCGTGCGCGGGTTCCTCCTCGACGACCAGCGAACATGGCCGCAGATCGTTGCAGAGGTCCTCGACGGCGTGCGCCGCGCCCGCGCGTCGCGGGCGACCCGCGAGACCCGGGTAGACGTCACCGTGGACCTGAACGCGGACGGGCCCGTGAAAGCGGAGACCGGCATCGGTTTCTACGATCACATGCTCGAGCAGATCGGTCGCCACGCCGGCATCGGCCTCGAGGTGGTCTGCCAGGGCGACCTGGAAGTGGACGAGCACCATACCGTCGAAGACGTGGCGCTCACGCTGGGTGAGGCCCTGCGCCAGGCACTCGGATCCAAGCGCGGCATCGGCCGCTATGGTTTCGTGCTGCCCATGGACGAGGCCCAGGCCCGCGTGGCCGTCGATCTCAGCGGGCGGCCCTACGCGGTTTTCGAGGGCGAGCTGGGTCGCGATGCCGTGGGTGGCCTGCCCACCGAGCTGGTGCCGCATTTCTTCCGATCGCTCTCCGACAGTCTGGGCGCGGCGATCCACGTCAGCGTCAGCGGGGAGAACACGCACCACATGGTGGAAGCCGCCTTCAAGGGTCTGGGCCGCGCCCTGCGGCAGGCGGTGGCTCTCGACGGCGCCGGTATCCCCTCGACCAAGGGTGTCCTGTGAAACGCGTCGTCATCATTGACAGCGGCGGCGCGAATATCGCGTCCCTTCGCTTTGCGCTGGAGCGGCTCGGCTGCGAGGCAGAGCTGACAAGAAATCCGGACCTTATCGGCGAGGCCAGCCACGTTCTGCTGCCGGGCGTGGGGGCGGCAGAGGATGCCATGGTCCGACTGAAGTCCAACGGCCTGGATGAACTGATCCCGCAGCTCCGGCAGCCGGTGCTCGGGATCTGCCTGGGCATGCAGCTGTTGTGCGCCGCCTCCGAGGAAGGGCCGGCGGACTGTCTCGGCGTTCTCGATCACAGGGTGACGGCCCTGAAGGCGGTGCCGGAGCGACCCGTGCCCCACATGGGATGGAATCGCGTTTACCCGACGCCGGATTGTGCGCTTTTCGACGGTATCGAGGCCGGGTCCCATTTCTACTTCGTGCACAGCTACGCGGTGCCGGTGAACGACGACACCGTGGCCACCGCTACCTACGGGAAGCAATTCTCCGCCGCCCTGGGAAGGGGGGCTTTCTTTGGTACGCAGTTCCATCCCGAGCGATCCGGCCCCGCTGGCGCAAGGGTACTGCAGAATTTCCTGGAGATGACGGGATGAGGGTCATTCCGGCCATCGACATCAAGGACGGCCGATGTGTCCGGCTGTTCAAGGGGAAGTTCGACCAGGTGACCGAATACGCCGTGGATCCGGCGGAGCTGGCCGGTCGCTACCAGGAACTCGGCGCGGGCTGGATCCACTGTGTGGACCTGGACGGAGCCCGCCATGGCAGTCCGGGCAACCTGCAGCAGATTGCCCGGATTGCGGGTCACCTGGATGCCGGGATCCAGGTCGGAGGCGGCATCCGGGACGAGGCCGCTATTGAGCGGCTGCTCGGCCTCGGCGCAGACCGGGTCGTGATCGGCAGCGTGGCCGCCGAAAAACCCGGCGAGGCCCTGGCCTGGCTGCGGGAGATAGGGCCCGAGCGAATCGTGTTCGCCCTGGATGTCACTATCGAGGATCAGGATGATGCGCCGATGCTGGTGTCCCGGGGCTGGGCCGAGACGACGCGGACCAGTCTCTGGGAGGCCCTGGATCGATTCGGAGCCGGAGGATTGCGTCACGTGCTGTGCACCGACATCGGTCGCGATGGCGCCATGACAGGACCGGCGGTGGATCTCTATGCCGAGTGCGTGCGCCGTTATCCGGAGGTGGCTTTCCAGGCATCCGGCGGTGTGCGTCATGCGGCGGACCTGACGGCGCTGGCCGGCACCGGGGCTGCGTCGGCCATCGTCGGCAAAGCCTTGCTGGACGGCCGTATAAGTGACGAGGAAATAAAGCCATTCTTGCGAAACGAATAATTCCCTGCCTCGACGTGCGCGACGGACGCGTCGTCAAGGGCGTGAAATTCCGGGACCACCGGGTCATGGGCGATATCGTGCCGCTGGCGGCCCGATACCGGGACGAGGGTGCCGACGAGCTGGTTTTCTACGACATCACGGCGAGTCCCGACGGTCGCACCGTCAGCCGGGACTGGGTAACCCGCGTGGCGGAGGTGCTCGATATCCCCTTCTGCGTGGCGGGGGGTATCCGCAGCGTCGAGGATGCCGAAGCCATCCTGGCGGCCGGCGCGGAGAAGATTTCGGTCAATACGCCGGCTCTGGAGGATCCGGATCTGATCGACCGCATGGCCCGGCGATTCGGCTGCCAGTGCGTTGTCGTGGGCATCGACAGCCAGGGCGGGGAAAACGATTATCAGGTGGCCAGCCACACGGGCGATCCCGAACGAACGCGGTACGGCCGTCGCTCCACCGTCGAGTGGGTGCGCGAAGTGCAGGACCGCGGCGCCGGCGAGATCGTTCTCAACTGCATGAATCACGACGGCGTTCGCACCGGCTACGACATCGGGCATCTGGCGGCCATTCGCGATATCTGCCGCGTTCCCCTGATCGCCTCGGGCGGAGCCGGGGCGCGGGAACATTTCAGCGAGGTGTTTCTTCAGGCCCGCGTGGACGGGGCGCTGGCGGCCACGGTATTTCACTCCGGCGCCATCCCCATCCCGGAACTCAAATCCTATCTGGCCGAATGCGGCGTGGAGGTGAGACCGTGAGGGCGCTGCAGCCGGACGAGCTGGATTGGGACAAGGGCGGCGGCCTGCTGCCCGCCGTGGTCCAGGATGCGGGAGACGGGGCCGTGCTGATGGTGGGCTATATGAACCGGGAGTCGCTGGAGCGCACGCTGGCCGACGGACTGGTGACTTTCTACAGCCGCAGCCGCGAGACGCTCTGGCGCAAGGGAGAAACCTCGGGTCACGTGCTGCGGCTGGTGGAGGTGGCGCCGGACTGCGACGGCGATACGCTGCTGGTGCGGGCCCGGCCGGCGGGGCCCACCTGTCACCTCGGGTCGCGGACCTGCTTCGAAGGGAGCGAAGCCTCGGTGCTGCCGGGTTTCCTGGGGGAGCTGGAAGCCGTGATCGAACAGAGGCTGTCGTCTCCGACGGAGGGCAGCTACGTGGCGCGACTGGTGGACAGCGGCCGCCAGCGAATTGCCCAGAAGGTGGGCGAGGAAGGCGTGGAGTTCGCCCTGTCCTGCGTTGCCGAGGACCGGGAGGCCACTGTCGACGAAGGCGCCGACCTGCTGTTTCATCTGATGGTGGCGCTCAGGGAACAGGGGTTGTCGCTATCGGACGTCATCGCGCGCCTGGAGGCCCGGCACCGGCCCTGAACGGGAATCCGCCTGCCGACCCGGTTACGGGAGTGCTAGTGTTCCCTCAAGCGCAACGCGAAGGGGAGGGACAACCATGGGCACTCTGCCGGCGAACGGCGTCCGGCTGCATTACCGGGAGGCAGGTGAAGGGCCGGAAACCATTGTCTTCAGCCACAGTTACCTGCTCAGCGGCGAGCATTTCGCCCCGCAGATCAGAGCTCTTTCCCGCCGCTACCGCTGTCTGGCCTTCGATCACCGCGGTCACGGGGCCAGCGAGGCGCCGGCGTCGGGTTACGACATGGAGAATCTGTACGCGGACGCCGTCGCTTTTATAGAAGCTGTCCGCTGCGCCCCGTGTCATTTCGTCGGCCTGTCCACGGGCGGCTTCATCGGCCTGCGTCTGGGCATTCGCCGGCCTGACCTCGTCCGATCTCTGATCCTGATGGACACCTCGGCGGACGCCGAGCCTGGTCATCGGGCGCGTCAGTATCGGATGATGCTCCCGATCCTGAAGTATGTGGGCTACTGGCCGCTGAGGCGCCGGATCGCATCCATGTTCTTTTCGCCGCATTTCCGCCGTGATGCCGCGAGGCGCAGCGATTTCGAGTACTGGAAGGGCAGAACCACCGCCAACGATCGTCAGGCCATGGTCCGATTCGGACGCGGCATCCTCGAGCGCGCCTCCGTGGCCGGTGAACTTGGCGATATCGCGGTCCCGACCCTGGTTATCGTCGGCGAGAACGATATACCCACGCCGGTGGAGGAGGCCCGAAGAATGGCGGGCGGGATCCCCGGTGCGCGGCTGGAAATCATCCCGGCCGCGGGCCATGTATGCACCGTCGAGCAGCCCGACAAGGTCACCGACCTTATCGCCGGATTTCTGGAAGAGGTTCGATCGGCCTGAAAGCCGCCGGTCCCGGGCGGCTGTCCCCGAGCCGTGACGGAGAAGAGCATCCTCCATGGCTGCCGGCAGCCGCGGCCGGTATCATCCCGCCGATACCAGCACGGGCCGCTCCATGAGTCGAAGTCTCGCAAAGTCCACCACCGTCGTCGGCGGTATGACCCTGACGTCGCGGGTCATGGGGTTCCTTCGCGACATCATCTTCGCTCGTTTTTTCGGCGCCGGTGTCGGGATGGACGTGTTCGTAGTCGCATTCCAGATACCCAATTTCCTCCGGCGCCTGTTCGGCGAGGGGGCTTTCTCCCAGGCGTTCGTCCCGGTGCTGTCGGAATACGAGAGCCAGCGATCCCATCGGGAGGTGCAGGAGCTGGCCGACCGGGTGGCCGGCACTCTGGGCCTGTTACTGATGGCGATCACCGTGGTGGGAGTGCTGGTGGCACCGCTGCTCATCCTGTTGTTCGCGCCCGGCTTTTCCGGCCAGGAGGACAAGTTCGACCTGGCGACGGGCATGCTGCGGCTGACCTTTCCCTATCTCCTGTTTATCTGCCTGGTGGCGTTCGCCGGCGGCATACTCAATACCTTCGGGCGGTTCGCGGTGCCGGCCTTCACGCCGGTGCTGCTGAACCTGGTGCTGATCGGCTCCGTGTTTTTCCTCGCGCCCCATTTCGACCAGCCTGTCTACGGGCTGGCCGCCGGCGTGTTTATCGCCGGCGTCGTGCAGCTCGCTTTCCAGGTCCCGTTCCTTCGCGGCGTGCGGGTACTGCCGCGACCGAGGTGGGGATGGGCTCACGAGGGGGTACGCCGGATCATCCGGCTGATGCTGCCCGCGATCCTCGGATCCTCCGTGGCGCAGATCAATCTGATCATCGACCGCATCATCGCCTCTTTCCTGGTCACCGGCAGTATCAGCTGGCTGTACTACTCGGACCGCCTGCTGGAATTTCCGCTCGGGGTTTTCGCCATCGCCCTGGCGACGGTCATCCTGCCGGGGCTGTCGAAACATCACTCGGGCAAGTCGGCCGAAGCATTCTCGGCCACCCTGGACTGGGCTCTCAAGCTGGCCCTGGTCATCGCCCTGCCGGCGGCCGTCGGCATGTTCCTTCTGGCCGGCCCCATGGTGGCCACGCTTTTCAACTACGGCGCGTTTCAGGCAGAGGACGTCCGAATGGCCTCCTACAGCGTTATGGCCTACGCTCTGGGACTGATGGCGTTCACCCTGGTCAAGGTTCTTGCGCCAGGCTACTTCTCGCGTCAGGACACGCGGACGCCGGTCCGGATCAGCGTGATCTCGATGCTTACCAATATCGTTCTCAATGTGGCCATCGTGCTTCCCATGATGCATTTCGGAATCACGGCTCCCCACGCCGGCCTGGCCCTGGCGACCGGTCTTGCGGCCGTGTTGAACGCCGGTTTGCTTTACCGCGGACTGCGCAGGATCGGGGTTTACGCGCCCGGCCGGGACTGGGGCTGGCTCGCTGGCCGCGTGGCCCTGGCGAACGTGCTGATGGCTGTCGTTCTGTGGTTTTTCGCCGGGGAACTCGACGCCTGGATCGGGATGCCCTGGTTCGACCGGGCCATCCGGCTGGCGGGCTGCGTGCTGGCCGGGCTAATCGTGTACCTGACGACCCTGTGGTTATCCGGGCTCCGGCCCCGGCATCTGGGCATGCGCCCGGAGCTGTCCGGCCGGTGAATCGACTCATGGCCTCCCTTATAATTCCGGGTTTTTGACCATGGAGCTGATACGAGGCATCCACAATCTGAAACCGCGTCACCGCGGGTGTGTCGCCACCATCGGCAATTACGACGGGTTGCACCTGGGGCACCGTCAGGTACTCCGCCAGCTCAGGGAGCAGGCGGCCGCCGACGGCCTGCCGTCGCTGGTCATGAGTTTCGAGCCCACGCCCCTGGAGTTTTTCTGTGGTGAAAATGCGCCGGCCCGGCTTTCCACGTTCCGGGAAAAGGTGGAGCAGTTCCGGGAGATCGGGATCGACCGCTTTTTTTGCGTGCATTTCACCTGGGAGGTGGCGGAGATGTCGCCGGAACAGTTCATCCGGGCTCTGCTGGTCGGGGGTATCGACGTGAGGCACCTGGTGGTCGGGGACGATTTCCGCTTCGGGCGGGACCGCTCCGGGAATTTCGATACCCTGCTTGCCTCGGGCAGAAGCTACGGCTTCGAGGTGGTAGACACGCCCAGCTTCAGCGTGAACGGGATGCGCGTCAGCAGCACGGTGGTCCGGGACGCGCTGGCCCGGGGCGACCTGGAACTGGCGGAGCGCATGCTGGGCCGCCGCTATTCGATGAGCGGCCGGGTGATCCGGGGGGATCAGTTGGGCAGGCAGCTGGGGTATCCGACGGCCAACATGCGCGTCCACCGGCAAAAGTCGCCGCTGAAAGGGGTCTATGCGGTGAGGGTTGGCGGACTCGGGGAAGTTCGGGACGCAATGGCGAGCCTCGGGACACGACCGACCGTAGACGGCAGGGAGATGCGGCTCGAAGTCCACATCTTCGATTTCGACGAAGATATCTATGGTAGTCACCTGCGGGTGGAATTTGTCGCCAGACTGAGAGACGAGCAACGATTTGACAGCGTGGAGCTGATGGCGGAGCAGCTGGCCCGGGACGCGCAAAGCGCGCGCGACATTCTGGGCACGGCGTGATGGCAAAAAAGGATCGCGGAAAGTGACCGATTACAAGAACACACTCAATCTGCCGCAGACGGATTTCCCCATGCGCGCCAACCTGGCCAAGCGGGAACCCGGGATGATCGAGGATTGGGAGAGCCGGGACCTCTACGGAAAGATCCGCGCCGCCGCCAAGGGCCGGCCCACCTTCATGCTGCCCGACGGCCCTCCCTACGCAAACGCCGCCATCCACATCGGGCATGCGGTCAACAAGGTGCTGAAGGACATCGTCATCAAGTCGCGGACGCTGGATGGATTTGACGCACCCTACCTGCCCGGCTGGGACTGCCACGGGCTTCCCATCGAGCTGATGGTCGAGCGGAGCCACGGCAAGGACATGGAGCCCCACGCGTTCCGGCGGGCCTGCCGCGAATATGCCATGAGCCAGGTCGAAGAGCAGCGCGGGGATTTCCGCCGCCTCGGCATTCTCGGCGACTGGGACAATCCCTACCTGACCATGGATCCCCGCTACGAGGCCGAGCAGCTGCGTGCCTTCGCCAGGATCCTGGCGAACGGCCATATCTATCGCGGCTACAAGCCGGTGCACTGGTGCCTGGACTGTGGCTCGGCCCTGGCCGAGGCGGAAGTCGAGTATCGCGATCGAACCTCTCCCGCCATCGACGTGCGGTTCCGGGTGGTGGACGAGGAGGAGGCGCTGGACCGGTTCGGGGGCGACGCCCGGTCGCGCCGGGACGGGGAGCTCTCCGTGGTGATCTGGACCACCACGCCATGGACGCTGCCGGCGAACGAGGCCGTATCGCTGCACCCGGAGCTGGATTACGCCTTGCTGGAGTTCGATGCCGGCGCCGGGCCGGAGCGGGTCATCATCGCCCGGGACCTGGTGGCTCAGGCGACGCGCCGCTGGAACGTCGAGCACTTCGAGGAACTGGCTGTCTGCCGGGGCGGGGATCTGGAAAAAATCCTGCTGGAGCACCCGTTCTACGATCGAAAGGTGCCCGTCATCACGGGCGAGCACGTCACGCTGGAGGCCGGCACCGGTGCGGTTCACACGGCGCCGGGCCACGGCCACGACGACTTCCTCATGGGCCAGGCCTGGGACCTGCCCATGGACAACCCGGTGGATGGGCAGGGGCGATTCAAGCCCGGCACGCCGATTTTTGCCGGCGAACAGGTATTCGAGGCCAACAAGCACGTGGTTCAGGTGCTGGAAGAGCGGGGCCGGCTGCTGAAGCACGAACCCTTCGGTCACAGTTATCCCCACTGCTGGCGGCACAAGACTCCGGTAATTTTCCTGGCCACGCCCCAGTGGTTTATCGGCATGGATCAGCGGGGACTGCGGGAGCAGGCCCTGGCGGCCATCCAGACCGTCACATGGACCCCGGACTGGGGGCAGAGCCGGATCCAGGGCATGGTCGAGGGACGACCCGACTGGTGCATTTCACGCCAGCGGATGTGGGGCGTGCCCATTGCCCTGTTTGTCCACAAGGACACTGACGAGCCCCATCCCGATTCCGTGGAGCTCCTGGAGAAGGTGGCCCAGCGGGTGGATGAGGCCGGCATCGACGCCTGGTGGGATCTCGATCCGGCTGAGCTGCTGGGGGACGAGGCGCCGGATTACGTCAAGGTCCAGGACATCATGGACGTCTGGGTGGATTCCGGGCTGATGCACCACTGCGTGCCGGCCATCCGCGAGGAGATGACTTTTCCGTCGGACCTCTACCTGGAGGGATCGGACCAGCATCGGGGCTGGTTCCAGAGTTCCCTGCTCACATCCGTCGCCATGCACGGCACGGCCCCCTATCGGGGCGTGCTCACCCACGGCTTCACCGTGGATGACCAGGGCCGCAAGATGTCCAAGTCCATCGGTAACGTGATCGCGCCCCAGCAGGTGGTGAACAATCTCGGCGCTGACGTGCTGCGCCTGTGGGTGGCCGCCACGGATTACCGTGGCGAGATGAGCGTTTCCGACGAGATTCTCACGCGCATGGCGGATTCCTATCGACGCATGCGCAACACCGCCCGGTTCCTGCTGGGCAACCTGCACGGTTTCGATCCCGCCCGTCACATGGTGCCCGTGGACGAGATGCTGTCCCTCGACCGCTGGGCCGTGGACCGGGCCCGCGATCTCCAGGCGACGCTCGTGGAGGCCTACCGGAGCTACGAGTTTCACCTCATCTATCAGCGTCTGCACAATTTCTGCGTTCTCGACATGGGCGGATTCTTCCTGGACGTGATCAAGGATCGTCTCTACACCACCCGTGCGGACAGCCTGGCACGCCGGTCGGCTCAGACCGCCATGTATCACATCGCCGAGGCCATGGTTCGCTGGCTGGCGCCGGTCCTGAGTTTCACGGCCGAGGAGATCTGGACCAATCTGCCGGGGGAGAGGCCGGAGTCAGTGATGCTCGACGGCTGGTACCTGATTCCGGGCGGCGCCCAGCCCGAGACGGCGGTGGACTGGGGCGTGCTGCTCAAAGTCCGGGAAGCGGTGTCCCGCGAGCTGGAGAAGTTGCGCAGGGAGAACCGGATCGGCTCCGGCCTGGCTGCCGAGGTCAGGATCTACTGTGACGACACCATCCGGGAGAAGCTGGCGGCCGTGGATGATGAACTTCGGTTCGTGCTGATCACCTCGGAGGCCGAGGTCTATCCCCGGGAGGAAAGACCGGAGGATGCGGTGGAGATCGAGGGCTTTCCCGCCGGCGCACTGTACGTGGCGGCGGGGCCCTGTGAGCACCCGAAATGTGTCCGCTGCTGGCACCGGCGCCCGGACGTGGGGCATGATGAAAAGCACCCGGAAATCTGCGGGCGGTGCGTCAGTAACGTGGAGGGGCCCGGCGAGGAGCGCCGGTTCGCGTGACCGAGGCTGCGCACAAGAGCGAGGGCAGTGCTGTTCGATGGCTGTGGCTGTCCGCCCTGATCGTCGCCCTCGACCAGTGGACCAAGTCGCTGGTCGTGGCGCACTTCGCGCTCTACGAGAGGCTTGATCTCCTTCCGGTCTTCAGTCTCACCCGGCTGCACAACACGGGCGCCGCATTCAGTTTCCTGAGCGAGGCCGGTGGCTGGCAGCGATGGTTCTTTATCACGCTCGGCGTGGCGGTCACGATTATGGTCGTGGTGTGGCTGATCCGCCTGCCGCGAAAGGGCCGTGGCTGGCTGGCCGCATCCCTGAGCCTCGTGGTGGGCGGCGCCGTGGGCAACATCATCGACCGGCTGCTGCACGGCTATGTGGTCGACTTCATCAGCGTCCACTACGAGCGCTGGTTTTTTCCGGCGTTCAACGTGGCTGATTCGGCGATTACGGTGGGAGCGGCTATTCTGTTGATCGAAAGTTTTCTGTCCCGGGATGAGCCCGCCGGTTCTGCCCGGGACGGCGAAATGGAACCCTGAGATATCGTTTCATGGAAATACTGCTTGCCAATCCAAGGGGATTCTGCGCCGGCGTTGACCGGGCCATAGACATCGTGGAACGCGCCCTCAAGCTCCTGGGCCCGCCGATCTATGTGCGTCATGAGGTCGTTCACAATCGCTTCGTTGTCGAGCGTTTGCGCAGTCTCGGGGCCGTGTTCGTGGAGGAGCTGGACGAGGTGCCCGACGGAGCCACCGTCATATTCAGCGCCCACGGCGTGTCCAGGGCGGTTCAGGAGGAGGCGTCGCGGCGCTCGTTGCAGGTCTTCGATGCCACCTGTCCGCTGGTTACCAAGGTGCACATGGAGGTTACCCGTTACGCCAGGGAAGGCAGGGAAGTGGTGCTCATCGGTCACGCGGGACACCCCGAAGTGGAAGGCACCATGGGGCAGTACGACACGTCCTGCGGCGGCCGCATTTACCTGGTGGAGACACCGGACGACGTGGCAAAACTGCCGGTGCGGGATCCCGGCAGGCTGGCTTTCGTGACCCAGACCACGCTGTCCGTGGACGACACCGCAGTGGTGATTGACGCTCTTCGGAGCCGGTTCCCCAGCCTGACGGGACCCAGGAAGGAAGACATCTGCTATGCCACCCAGAATCGCCAGGACGCGGTCAAGTCCCTGGTGAAGCGATGCGACATCGTGCTGGTGGTGGGCTCGCCCACCAGCTCCAACTCCAATCGCTTGCGGGAGATCGCCGAGAAGGCCGGCATTCCGGGATACCTGATCGACGGTCCCGAGGACATGCGTCGCGAGTGGTTCGACGGCAAGGCCTGTGTCGGCGTCACCGCAGGGGCGTCCGCCCCCGAACTGCTGGTCAAGCGGGTTGTCTGGAAGCTGGAAGAGTGGGGCGGGGCGGTCACCGAGGAAGTGGCAGGACGGCCTGAAAACGTGGTGTTCACCCTCCCGAAACAGTTGCGAGCCGTGTGACAGAAGAACAGGGATCACCTCCAGCAAACTGAGGCCGGTTCCGGCGACGATCCCCGGGCGCCGGTCTGGTCGATCCAGAACTCACGGCAGTCTTCGTCCAGCACCTGGGGGGAGCCCGGTCCGGGCGAAGCCATGAGGCGATAACGGTCCGGACCGTCTGTTTCCACCGTGACGCGATACCAGCCCTTTTCCGTGCCTTCGAAACCGAGGCCATCCGGCGGCGCCGCACCGAGGTCGCCGCTGTAGGAAAGAGCATCCAGGTAATAAGCCTCCTGGGCCGCCGCGAGGCCGAGCAGCGCGACCGTGGCGTCGCTCCTGCGCACCCTGGCCACGTGCTGCCACCAGGCAGCCTGGGCGCTCATCATCAGGATGCCCAGTATCGTGACGACGGCCAGCATTTCCAGGAGCGTAAAGCCGCGCGATGCCCGCCAAATCGCCGCCACCGCGCCCGGCGCGATCTGCCTGTCGGGACCGGTGCTTCCCTTCATTCTTCGACCTCCGGCATATGCCAGCCCACGGTGAAGGGGACGGCGTGGAGGCCGGCGTCGCAGGGCGCCGCGCCGCTGCAGATCGGCGGCACGCTGCATCCGGGGTCAAGGCAGGCGCCGGGATCGGGCGCGGCCGGCGCGAGAACCATCAGGTGCTGGGCGTGGACGACCCGGGCGCCGCGGTCGGCGGTGCCCGAGGCGATCAGGAGGAAATGCCACTCCGTAAGGTTTTCGTCACCATCGAGTGCGTCCGTGAAGTGGCCGAGAAATTCTCTTTCCACGACGTAGTCGGCATCCCCGACACGCCCGCTGGCGACCGTTCCGGCGGCAGTGAAGTGAAGGCCGCCATTTTCCACGGCCCGCGCAAGGCCGGTGGCTGCGGCAGCATCCGCCCGGCTCCAGGCGTCCACGGCCGAGGCCCGGCCGAGGTCCAGCGCGGCCAGCCGGGGGGACATAGCCGCACTCAAGGTCAGCAGCATCAGGAACACCAGCGCCATGCCCAGGATCAGTCCGCGCTGCCGCTCTTGAGTGGCCTGGGCCGTCACCATGAGGGTCTCCGGGCATTGGGCAGGAAAAAGGTTCGAACCAGGAGCTGCCGGGATCTGCGCGTCACGGACGCAGTCGCCGGCCCATTGGCATAGGCGTCGATCGGTGGCGCGACGGTCCCGGCCGGCGCGTCCGCTTCGGCTCGCAGCCATACCCTGACCGCGAGAATCCTGGTGCCCGGTTCGGAAAGGCGGGCGTCACCCGGATTCACATATGCGTTCGCCCCGGCCGGCCACGTGTCGCCATCGAGGTCGATACCGAACTGGATTTGCAGATCCGTGATCCCCGTTGCCACCTCCTCGTCAAGGAGCCGGGGTCCGCGAACCAGGGTCTTGCGACGCAGCGAGGACTCGCCGCCCGATCTCGAAGTGGCGACGTAATAAATGCTGGTGACAAGGTCCCGAATTTCTGCGCTGTCCGCCGGTGCATCGTCGATAAATAGAGTTCCCCCGCCGAGAGAGAGCCCTGCCTGCAACCGGCCCTTTTCGGCTCGCGTCGGCTTGCCTGCCAGCCGACGCAATATCAGCACGTCGGTGCCGGGCTGTGGCGGGGCAGCAGGCGAGCAGTCCAGGTCGTAGCCGGCGTCCATGGCCTCTACCGGACGGTCCAGCCGCAGCGAGAAATTGATGCCGCAGTCGTTCGTCACGGGGAGCGACACGGGATCTTCCGGGCCGGCAACCCCGGCGAGCCTTTCCGAATCGCCGACCAGCCCCACATAGCCGGCCTGCCGCAGATCGTTGCCCAGGTAGGCCATCGCCTGGGTCAGCGTGTCCTGAACGGCGGCCAGCGATTCGACCCGGGAAACGGCCTGACGGACCCGGCCGTGGACCGTGGCAAAAGCCCCGAGGAGAATGCTGGCCAGCGTCATGGCGACCAAGAGCTGGACGAGCGTGTGGCCTCCTGCTTTCATGGCCCGAGCCATCGGGAAAGGTGATGGAAACGGCCCCGGCTTTGCCAACTCAGGGAAAGCTCGAGGACGGGAGGCTCCTCGTCCGACCGCAGACGGATATCCGCCGATGCGTCGGGCAGGCCGACAAGATGTCTTGAGTGCCAGCCGGCCAGATCGTCGCCGGCCAGCGTGGCCGGGTCGCAGCGGACCGCCGGTAACTGCGACGATGTGCATCCGGCGGCCAGTCCGGTTCCGGTGTAGGCGGCGAGTCCCGCCGGATTGGCCCGAACCCGGCCTGAAAGGTCCTCCGCGGCGGCAACCGCCCTCGCGCGGAAGACAGCGTCCTGCTGATATCCGGTCGAGAGACCGGCAAGAGACAGGAGCCCGAGGGCACCCACCGACAGAATCACCAGGGCAATCAGGACCTCCAGCAGGGTGAAGCCCCGGCCGTCGCGGCAGTTCGCGGAAATGATCTGCCGCGTCATCCTGGGCATGTCAGCGGTGAGCCGGCCGGCGTGACTGCGGAAACCCGGGGACGCCCGGTGTGACTGACGATCACGGCCCGGGCGGCGGAAGGTCCCCGTGCGTCGCAGTACACCAGGGTGCCGGTGGTGGATCTGCGTCCGAAGGGGCGGTACACGAAACTGGAGCGATTGGCGCTGACCGTCCCTTGCGTTTCGGGTTCGAAGCGCAGTAACAATCGCTCGTCTGCATCCCGGATCGGAGGCTCGTCGCGGTCGCCGTTGACGAACACAATCCAGCCGCCGTTCCACCCGTCGGCGGCCTGCGAACATCCTGCCCCGTTATCCAGCGGGCAGACGACTACGTCGGCGGACGTGCGAATGGATTCGGACCGGGCGACGTGCAGGGCCCGAACCAGCTCGTTGGTGACCCGGGCCCGACGGGCGTCCAGCAGGAGGTTTCGCATGGGAGGCATGCCGGCGACCAGCAGTATCGCCACGATCGCCATCGTGACAGCCAGCTCCAGCAGGGTGAATCCCTTGTCGCCCGACATCCGCGCCTCCCTGCGCTCGTCCCGGAAATTGCCTCGAGCATCCAGATTAGGGCAGGGACGCAAGAGGGGCCAGACGGACTAATTCAGGGATTCAACATAATTTCCCCGGGGTTGGTCAGTGCCCCTAAATGTGATTTATAATCATTCCAAGTTATGAACACCGATATCGCCAAGATCCTGGAAGAGCACGGCCACAAGGTGACGTCCCAGAGAGTCGCCCTGGCCCAGATCATGTTCGCTCGGCCCCAGCACCTGTCCGCGGACGCGCTGCTGGAGCTGGCCCGTGCGGCCGGCGTGCGCGTGTCCAAGGCGACGGTGTACAACACGCTCAACCTTTTCGCCGAGTGCGGAGTCGTCCGGGAAGTGAATGTGGACGGATCCCGTATTTACTATGACTCGACCACCCATCCCCATCACCACCTGTTCAACATGGACACCGGTGAGCTGACGGATCTTCCCGAGGATTCTGTCCGCCTCGCGGAGCTCCCGCCCTTACCCGAGGACACCGAGGCCGTTGGCGTGGACGTGATCGTCAAGGTCCGCTCTCGCCGCGACTGAGCCGAATTGCCCGCCAGTCGGGCTATCCCGTATACTTCGCGCCCTCTCCGGGGCCCTCAGCGCGCCGGTACAACTGTCTTTCCGGGGCCGGAGTAGCTCAGTTGGCAGAGCAACTGATTCGTAATCAGTAGGTCGGTGGTTCGAGTCCACTCTCCGGCACCATACGTCTTCCCGCAATCGACAAATACGGGCCGTTACCCCATCATCATGCGGGTTGCGAGTGAGGTCTGATTAATCGGGATGACGTTTTACGAGGAACTCAAGCGCCGGAACGTCGTGAAGGTGGCGGTGCTGTACATCGTCGCCTCGTGGCTGATTCTGCAGGTTGCGGATGTCCTTTCGTCCCTTTTGCCCGTTCCAGAGTGGACGGGAGCCCTGGTCTTCCTCTTCCTCGCCCTGGGGTTTCCCCTGGTGATGACTTTCTCCTGGGTCTACGAGCTGACGCCGGAGGGATTGAAGCGTGAGCAGGAGGTGGATCGCACCCAATCCATCACCCACGAGACCGGGCGAAAGATCAACATCGTCATTATTGTCATGTTGGTCCTTGCGATTGCGACCGTGGTCGTGGACCGACTGCTACCCCGGCAGGTACCCGCCATCGAGACCGCCGCCATCGAGGAGTCGGCAGTGCCGGGGCAGGCCGACCCCAGCCAGCTTGCGGCCGAGAAGTTCGCGCCAGCGCCCGACCGCTCCATTGCCGTTCTCCCCTTTGCCGATATGTCGCCGGACAAGGACCAGGAGTACCTGTCCGACGGTCTGTCGGAGGAGCTTTTAAACCTCCTGGCCAAGATTCCGGAGCTGCGGGTGGCCTCGCGGACCTCTGCATTCTCGTTCAAAGGCAAGGACGTCAAGATCGCCGACGTGGCCGCCGAGCTCAATGTGGCGCATGTGCTGGAGGGCAGCGTCCGCAAAGCCGGAAACCGGGTGCGCATCACCGCCCAGCTGATCGACGCCGAAACCGACGTCCATCTCTGGTCGGAAACCTGGGACAGAACTCTGGACGACGTCTTCGCCATCCAGGACGAGATCGCCTCCAACGTGGTTGACGAACTCCGGGTGACGCTTCTCGGGGAAGCGCCGACCATCGAGGAGACCGACCCGGAGGCCTACAACCTGTACCTGCAGGCGCGCCACCTCGGTCGTCAGGGCTCGGGCGAGAGCATGCTCAGGGCCGTTGATCTTTTAAAGCAGGTCCTGGCCATGGATCCTGACTACGTGCCGGCCTTGAACGGTCTGGCCAGCACGTACGTCAACCTGTCGTCGGCCAATGTGCTTTCAAAAGACGAGGCTTACGACAATGCTCTGGAAGTGACCCGGAAGGTCCTGGACATCGACCCGGAAAACGGACGGGCCTACGCGCACCTTGCCTGGTATTACGACAACTATGTCGGCGATTACCCGGAGGCGGCCCGCCATTACAGGAAGGCTATGGACCTTGAGCCCTCTGACGACAGGGTGTTGAACGGTGTCGCCACCTTCCTCCAGACCCTGAGGCGGTACGAACAGTCGATCGCGCTCCAGAAAGTCCTTGCCCGGCGCGATCCGATTAACGCCATTCCGTACCACAACATGGGAATCACCTTTATCAGCGCTCGAAAATTTGACGAGGCCACGGCCTCTTTCGACAAGGCGCTGTCGTTTAGTCCGGACATGGTGCTGGCCCGTATCTTCCAGGGCTTTATGGCTTACGTGAACGGTCGTTATGAGGCGTCTCTGGAGATCATGGGCCGTCTGTCGGCAGACACCGGAAACGAAAGCTACCGTCTGGTTGCCGAGTCCATGTGTTACCCGGAGTTGGGACGGGAAGCGGAGGGAGCGGCCGCGCTCGAAAAGCTCGAACAGGACCATGGTGACGACTGGGCCTATGTCATCGGCGCCACCCATGCGCGGCAGGGCCGGACCGACGAGGCCTTGAAGTGGATGGAGCGCGCTTATGAGGAGGACGGGTCGAGCGCGCTCACCGGCGCTTACGACGACTTCATGCTGGACTCTCTGCGTGACGATCCCCGCTGGGTAGCGCTGCTGGCGGAGGCCGGCGTGTCACCCGGGCAGCTTGCGGCCATCGACTTCGATGTGGAGCTGCCGGAAAAGTAGAACGGGTGCAAGATGTCCGCTGGACATCCCGGCCTGTACCGAAAAAAATTCTTCCCGACTTTCCGGAAAAACCCTGTTCCCGGCTGTTTCGTCAGTCCGCCGCCTTTTAGTGCCAGACGACGGCTCAGAGCACAATCCCGTTTGAACAGAGCGGCACTGGTCTCTGACACGCGGATTTCGGCTGTCGCGGTTTACAAAGTCGGCGGCACCAGGATCTTGCTCGCCTGCTTGAGAACCTCGAGAGAGGCTCTGGCGATAGATTCCGTCGCCCTCTCCTCGTCGGTAAGGATCTCGGATCCGGAATTCGTTCCGCTCCGCTTCTCGCCGGTCCCTGTGTCGGACGCATTCTTCTGTTGATCCGTTTCCAAATCTGTTGATGTCATAGCGACCTCCCCTGGAAAAGAGTACGATTTGCTCTCGGTTCGCCACCGGGAAGAAGAGGCTAGCAGGGGAGCGTGTCATTCCGATGATGCTTCCATGACGTCGGGATCAATTATGATTCTGCGAAGCCGCTGAGGATGGTTTTCCGGGCATTGACGGAAGCCACGGAACCCTCGCCCGGAGGGAAATGTCGAAGGAAGTTACGCTCCTGCTGGGAAGAACAACCAGGTACACGTCGGGGCAGACGCGACAGCAGGACGGCGTAGAACAAGTATCAACGAGAGGGGGCAGTAAATGATGATCAGAATTTTTTGGCCGCCTGCGCCATGGCGGTGACCGCCGGTTGCAGCAGCATGCCGACATCGGAGACCACCAAGGACCTGCAGGACGCTCCGATATACACGCAGGAAGAAAAGGACGCCATGACCGAGGAAGAGAAAGTGGCGCTCTATAACGAGTCGATGTCCGACGACCAGAATGAAATCGTCTGTCGCCGGCAGCACGTGGTTGGCAGCCATTTCAAGAAGAACGTCTGCAAGACCCGGGCGGAAATGGCGCTGGAGCAGGAGTCAGCCCAGGAGGCCCTGCGCCGCAGAGGCGGATCCGGCTGTCCCAGCGGCGGCCCAACCGGCGGCTCGACTGCAGGTGGCGGTATCTGTAACTAGGTTGCAGGCGATTTAATGAAGTCGGCGGCCGTTCGTCTGAACGGCCGCCGCTTGCGTTTCTCAACTTCGAAGACTGTCTGACCCGTGCCGGCCAGATGTCTCGGCTACGATCAGGCTAAGGCATCGCCGGGGGCGGCCCGACGATCACCTGGTCAGCCACGAAGTCGCAGCCGGCCGGTGGTGACGAAGCATCGCCATAGGCTTCTATCATCAGACCTGTTTCAAGAATGCCCGGATCCAGCAAGTCGAAGATCGTTACCGAGTCGTCGTCCACAAGCACGTGCAGCACCGCAGTATCTGCATCCACGCACACCCGTGCTTGGCCGCCGATATCGGTTGTGACGTTGAGGCGTACGGTGACGCCGTCGTCGGCGTTATCGACACTGTCCAGGACGCCGGTCACCGCCCCGCTGGCCGGATCGTTGGACAGGACGACCAGCGCGGCCTGGAGCTCCGTCGTGCCCGGTACGGCATCAATGGATGCGCCGTCACCGGTGCTGACATCCGACTGACTCAGCTCCACGCCGTCTCCGCGGAAAACCCGCGTGCCGGGTAACATCTCGAATACCTCATCCGGATCGGCTTCGTCCACATCGAAATTGAAGCACTGTCCCGTGCCGGAGGTGCACGTAACCGGATCGGCCACGACGCCCTGGATGGTCGCCCAGCCGGGGTCAACGTCTGTCTGACGGTCGCCAATCTCCAGGACGACGGAGTTGAGCCCCAGGATCGCGCCCGCATCATCGGTGTCCACCAGGAAACCCACCGCCGTCATGTTCTCGTCCGCGGTGACGGCGGAGAAATCGACCTCGGCGCCCGCGGCGTCGAAGACGCTGGCGCCGTCCGCATAGACGCGGACGCAATCGGCTGGACTGCTTACCGTCGGCCCGTCCGTCTGGGAGATAAACTCCAGGTCACAGAGGCGAAACGAGTCCGTGTCGGCGCTCACGATGGAACCAGCTTCCACTGTGCCGAAGACACGCACCAAACGATCCGGCAGGAAGATATCTCCCTGGAAGATTTCGACGAACACGATGGGACGGAACTGCAGCTTGCCGTTTCCGGTTTCAACCACCTGGAAGGACCGCTTC
>Ga0209536_100003118_pt1 | contig 26799 bp, 22 predicted proteins | sample DeeMarSeWOR28_12_FD_187461 | JGI IMG/M metagenome (GOLD analysis project Ga0209536, IMG submission 187461) | Marine sediment microbial communities from White Oak River estuary, North Carolina - WOR-2-8_12 (SPAdes) (version 2) | ecosystem: Environmental > Aquatic > Marine > Intertidal zone >... | reverse complement strand
CGGCAGGAAAAGCGGCTCAACCCACCCCATATTGGTTACAAACCACCACAGGAATATGAGCGTAATAGACGTAAAGATACTGATTGCCAAACTTTTGCCGGTGCCGGGGGCGCCATATGATTCTCCGGGTTTAACCGGGCCGCGGCCAAATACTTTAGAAAAATAATTTAACGATGTTTCTTTAAAGCTGTTGACTAAAGACATGAAAATTACCTCACCCCTGGTCTATTCGTATTTCGTCTCCATGGATAATATCCAAAATTTCCTGCCGCATTTCTATAAATTCGGGCAGTGACTTGATGCGGCGGGCATCGCGGGTTTCAAAAAATTTCTGATAGAAATCGAGCTTATAGGAATGGATGATTCGGCCGGGACGCGGCGACATGACAATTAAGCGGGAGGCCATAAAAACGGCTTCATCGACGCTGTGCGTGATGAAAAAAACCATTTTTTTGGTCTGGCGCCAGATGTCAAGGACCAGCTCCTGCATGGTTTCGCGGGTGATGGCATCCAAAGCCCCCAGCGGCTCGTCCATGAGTAAAATGGCAGGATCGCTGGTAAGCGCTCTTGCCAGCCCCACCCGCTGCCGCATACCGCCTGACAGCTGATATGGGAGATGATTATGAAAATCTTCGAGCCCAACGAGGTTGAGATATTTTGACGCAACTTTTTTTCTTTCCTCTGCATTAATCTTTTGCAGCATGAGGCCGAAGGCGGTGTTGTCGGCGACGTTGAGCCACGGCAACAGAGCGTGTTGTTGAAACACCACGCCGCGATCCGCACCGGGACCCCGAATCGGTTTTTTGTCGAGCAACACCTCACCGCTGCTCGGCTGAATAAAGCCTGCCATCACATTCAGAAGGGTTGTTTTGCCGCATCCCGAAGCACCCAATGCGACCACAAAATCATTGCCTTCAATGGTAAGATTGATATCTTCAAGTGCATGCACCTCACTGCCGCTTCGTTTGGGAGGCGGATAAATTACCCTGATTTTATTGAGTTGGAGAACGCTCATCGAAATTTTACCCAATTATTTCGCTAAAAATAAAAAAAGATCCCCGGCGTTTGACTGCCGGGGATCCAAGAGTCAGTTCATCGTTATTTGCCTAGAGCCATGTTGACATATTTGGGATTGACCACCGCGGAGTAGTCCGGCAACATTTTTTCGATCTTTTTTTCCTGCAAAAGGAACTGCGACGTAAAGTAAAGCGCTCTGGCTACACCACCGTCTTTGCCGCCACCCAGCCACTGATCGGAAGCCTGCACTTCCAGAGGAAGCCAGCCATAAAGAGCCATGATCTCAGGTACCTCGGCAGGGTTACCGCCAATGAGCTTGACCATCTTTTGCACATTGGGGGAATCCGGCGTCCAGGCTTGGGGATTGCTGCGGTAGGATTCATCGGCAGCTGCCACGATCTTGATGAACTTTACCATAAAGTCCTCATTTTCCGCCGCCCATTTTTTATTGGCCACACAGGCGTCAAAGGTGGCCTTGCCCCAGCTGCTGAGCAGTCCGGAAGTGATCAGAACTTTGCCGGTCTTTTTAATTTCGCCTAGATTCGGATCCCAGACGAAGGCTGCATCGATATCACCCCGTTTCCAGGCGGCTGTAATGGCAGATGGTTGCAAATTCAGAATTTTTACTTCTTTCGGATCAATGCCGAATTGCTCAAGTGCGAACAAGGTGTGAAAGTGGGTGGTGGAAACAAAGGGAACTCCCAGCTTTTTGCCCTTGAGATCCTGGGGGGCAATGATGCCGGATCCATTGCGCACAACCAGCGCTTCGGCCGAGGCAATATCTTCAAAAATCCAGACGATTTCGATGTCGAGTCCACGGCTGACACCCGCGGCAGTTGGGCTGGAACCGCACAGGGCAATGTGGACGTCGCCCGAGGCCATGCCGTTTATGACTTTAGCGCCCGAGTCAAACTGTTTCAACTTGATTTTATAGCCGGTCTCTTTTTCAAAGGTTCCATCGACAAGCGGCACTAGCCAGGGGCCAAAGACCACCTGATGACCGATGGTGGCTTCCTTCTCTGCGGCGAAGCTCTTACCGATTCCTACAGGAATCAGTATCACGGATAGTGCTACAATCAAACCGACGAATTTAAATGTTTTTTTCATTGAACTCATTCCTCCTTTTTTAGTTTAATAATTACTGATGGAAATTCACTTTATGCCAATGATTTAAAACTTATGACTGCCACCATAAAGTAGCCGGACTTCTGTGTCAAGATAAAAGGCAATCAAAATGAATACCGAAAAAACCATTGCTTAATGAAATAAAAAGCAATATTCTAAAAAATTCGCTCAAAGCTGGCTTTAATGACAATTGAATGGAATAAAGGAGAAAAGATGAGACCTGATTATCCGATTATTGTCTGCGATGTGCTTATTATTGGCGGGGGCAGTGCCGGTGCCATGGCCGCCATCCGCGCCAAAGAAGTGGATCCCAATCAAAAGGTGGTGGTATTTGAAAAAGGAGATCTCAAGTACTCGGGATGCATTGCCAGAGGCATGGACGCGCTCAATATTGTCGCCGTGCCCGGGATTTCAACACCCGAATTATATATTGAGGCCAACGCTTTGGCCTGCGATGGCATCATGGACGAACCCGTGAACTATCGAATGGCCCAGCGAAGCTGGCAGATGCTCAAAAAACTGGAATCATGGGATGTTTGTTTTCCGCTCGATGAAAAAGGCGAATACGAAGTTTTGCAAGTCCACCCCAAAGGACGTTTCTGTGTGACGATGAAAGAGCCGGAGCTGAAGGCCATCTTGGCCCAGCGCGTCTATGACCTGGGGGTTCGGGTTATCAATCGCACGATGGCCGTGCAGCTTCTCAAAGCCGGGGATCAGGTTAGCGGCGCCATCGGCATGAATGTTCGCACCGGCGAAATCATTGTGTGCAAAGCCAAATCCGTTATCCTTTCCTCTGGTGGAACGGCCCGCTTTGGTCTGCCCAACAATGGCTATCTCTACGGTGTGTATGATTTTCCGGGCAACACCGGCGACGGCTACTGTCTGGCGTATCAAGCCGGCGCAGAGCTAAGCGGTTTTGAATATACCCTTATTTATTACATCATCAAAGACATCAATGCACCGCTGCTTTACATCACATTAACCCGCGGTGCAAATCTGCTCAATGCTTTTGATGATCATCGTGAAAAAGATCATCCGTCAATTAAATCAATGCTGCAGGAGCATCATGAAGGTCGGGGGCCCATGCGGATTATTATGAGTCACCTGCCGGAAGAAAAGATCAGAGAAATTGAGGATATTCTCTTTACGACCGAGCGTCCAGTCCAAGAGCGATTTTTCCAGGGACGGAATGTTGATTTTCGAAGTGGTGAGATTGAGCTCTGGCCGACTGAATGTTTCCTGTGCGGGGGGCACGGCCTCACCGGTGTGCGCGTAAACGAAAATGCCGAAACCACCGTTAGCGGTTTATATGCTGCCGGAGACACATCACTGGTGGCCCGGGGTCATCTTTCGGGAGCCTTTGTGTTTGGTGAAATCGCCGCTGAAAGTGCTTCCGAATTTGCTGCCGGCATTGAGTCCGCGGAGCTGGAAACAGAGCAGATAAATAAATTTATAAAAACTCAAGAAACGCGATTTGATCAAAGTGGAAATCCGGTCCCGATCGAAGAGTTTGAATATAAGGTCCGGCGGATCATCAACGATTATATCGTACCTCCCAAAAACGATTATAAACTCAACCATGCGCTGCGATGGATGGATCGATTTCGAAAGGAACTCAATGAAGAGGTTCGCGTAAAAGATGTTCATGACCTGTTTAAATTTTATGAAATTCAAAATATCATCCAATGTGCCACCATGAGTGCATTGGCCTCAAAAGAAAGAAAGGAAAGTCGCTGGGGATTGTGGCATTACCGCACCGATTATCCGGAGCCGAACAATCAGGATTGGTTAAAACATATTGTTCTAACCCAGGGGGAAGCACCCGAAGATGTCATTATTTCTCATAAGGAGATCCTTAGATTAGAAACAGGATAGTGAAAATTACCTGCACCACGGGGCCTAACTTTTTATCATCGTTTATCAGGTGTCAGGTGTCAGGAATAATTAGGTTTCATCTGTCCCGCTTGCACTCTGGCAAGCTACGGCGTGACAAGCAGGTTTGAGGTGTAAGGGAGGTTCAGTGACTTCAAAGAAATATCTAGATGTGGAGGACCTTGAGGTCTACAAAAAATTGTGTCGGTTACACATTGAAGTCAGTATAGATTTCAGCTTTCAGGTTTCAGCTATTACTCTTCCTACTACTGACACCTGACACCCGACACCTGAAACCAAAAAGTCGTAACAAAAATGAGAACAAAGGTTAAGTCCACGTGAGGAGAAATTTCCACTTCCCCAGATTATAACCGGAGGAAACGAAATGAGAATCAACCTGTTGGAAAGTCTTTCCGATAACATTGTCATCGATAAAGACAAGTGTACATTTTGCGGAATTTGTGTCGAACGCTGCGTGCTGGATAACCTGAGAATGAAACTATCACCGTGCCGGCAGGCCTGTCCGTTGGGAGTCAACTGTCATGGTTACGTTCAGTTGATTGTACGGGGTGAAGAAATCGAAGGCATGAAGATCCTGTGGGAAAAATTACCGTTTCCGGGCATTTTAGGCCGGATTTGCTCACAACCGTGTGAAGATCAATGCTATCGAAAAAACGTCGACGCAAAGCCGGTGGCTATTCGATATCTGAAACGCTACCTTGCCGATGAAGTCAATGACAACCAAATTGTCCTGCCGGAAGTCAAAGCGGACACCGGAAATAAAGTGGCGGTGATCGGATCCGGTCCTGCGGGATTGATGGCCGCATATGATCTTAGAGTTAAGGGACACGTGGTCACTGTTTTTGATGCAGAAAAGGCCCCGGGGGGAATGCTGCGGTGGGCGATTCCTGAGTTCAGGCTACCGGAAAAAATTTTAGAGAAGGAACTGGCGGTGCTGACAACGCTGGGAATTGACTTTCAATGCGGGATAACGGTCGGGCAGGACAAAAGCATTGATGAATTCAAACAGCAATTCCAGGCCATTGTTATGGCAACCGGGTGTCAGAAGCCTCTCAGACTGAATATGGGTAATGAGGATTTGCCGGGTGTTTATCACGGCCTTTCGTTTCTGAGAGACGTTCGTTCCGGTAAAAAACCGCAAGTCGGAGAAAAGACAATTATCATCGGCGCCGGCAATGTGGCGGTGGACTCCGCTCAAACGGCACTGCGCCTGGGTGCGAAAGACGTAACTATGGTATGTCTGGAGTCTGATGAAGAAGTTCCGGCATTTCCCTGGGCCATCGAGAGCGCACGTTCTGAAGGCGTGAAAATGGAATGCTCCTGGGGTCCCTTAACATTTTCATCCCAAAACGGCGTTGTCAGCGGTGTCGAATTTCAACGCTGCCTGCAGGTTTATGACGTCAGGGGCGTATTTCAGCCAACCTTTGATAATTGCGAGCTTTTGCCGCTGGATGCCGACACCGTAATCGTCGCCATCGGGCAGGTATCCGATACAGCCTTGATGGAAAAGATTGGAGTCAATCCTCGAAACATTGATCCGGTAACGCTTCAATCCTCAGATGAAATGATATTTCTGGCCGGCGATGTGATCAGCGGGCCCACTTCCGTTGTGGAAGCTATGGCCCGCGGGCGCCAGGCGGCTGAATCAGTTGATCGATTCCTCAAGGGCGAACACCTGTATTACGGGCGTGAATACGCCGGGCCTATTGAAACTGAATTTGAAATTGATACCGATAATGCCGATCCAGCAAAGCGGCTAAGCATTTCACAACATCAGTTTAAAGGCAAAAATGACTTCCATGAACTGGAGTTGGGCGTCGATTCAAAAACCGCCCGACAAGAGGCCAAACGGTGTTTGTCATGCGGCCAGCCGTTCGGCAAGTATCGTACCTGCTGGTTTTGTCTGCCCTGTGAGGTGGATTGTCCCCATGAGGCCCTGTGGGTGGAGATACCGTATCTGTTAAGGTAAAAAAGGAGCGAAAAATGGCAAGTCCCTACAAACGTAATTACAATCCAATCGAAACGAATTGGTCTTACGACGGGGTTGTTCAAAAAGGCCTCACCTTTACATCTCCGTCAGTGAAGACCTTTCAAGCCTTTTCAAAACCGCTGGTTTTGAAAAAAGGAGAAGGACAATACCTGTGGGATGTCAATGGAAAAAAATATGTGGATCTGATGGCCCAAAATCTTTGTATCAGCGTTGGATACAACCACCCACTGGTGAACAGTGAAGTTAAAAAGCAAATGGATATGTTGACGCATAGCACGGCCATGTACGTTCATGCGGTTCCCGTGCACTATGCCGAGGAGCTTGCAGCCCGCTTTCCCAGTGGTCAGGACTGGGTCGTCCAGCTGGTCAACAGTGGCGCCGAAGCCGTTGATGTTGCTCTTTTAATGGCCCGCCTCTACACCGGCAACATCGAAATTATTGCATTGCGTACCTGTTATCACGGCATTCATTTCAGCGCCATGTCATTAGCCGGTATGCACATTTTTCGACAGCCGATAGCACCGGTTCCCGGTATACTGCACGTGGCGAATCCTCATCCTTACCGCGGTGTATTCGGTGCATCGACCGAGGCCTATCTCGATGAAATTGATCGGACCATTATATCCTCCACCCCGGGGAAAGTTGCCGGATTTATCGTCGAACCTATCCAGGGGTTCGGCGGGGTCATCCCCATGCCCGACGGCTATCTGTCTGGCGCGTTTGAGCGAATACGGGCGGCCGGGGGTGTATGTATCGTCGATGAGATCCAAACCGGTGTTTCCCGCACCGGCGATCATTTATGGGGTTTTCAAATGGATGACGCAATTCCGGATATCATCGTGCTGGGAAAGGGAATCGGCAACGGCTTCCCGCTTTCCGCCGTGGTCGTGAAACGCGAAATCGCCGAAGCCATGGCGCATAAAAAATGGTTCAACACGTATGGCTCAAATCCCATGAGCTGTGCAGCAGGACGCGCCGTGCTGCGGGCTATTGATGAAGATAAAACCCAACAACATGCCAAAGAAGTCGGGGGCTATGCAAAAGAAAAACTGCAGCGCCTTCAGGCCAAATACGACATCATCGGTGATGTGCGGGGCAGGGGGCTGATGCTCGGTGTTGAACTGGTCAAAGATCGCACCACCAAAGAACCCGCCGATGAAGAAGCAGGACGAGTTGTTGAGGCCGCCAGAGATAACGGGGTTATTATCGGCAAAGGCGGGGCAATGGGAAATATGCTGCGAATTAATCCACCGCTGTGTGTCCAAAAAGAGGATGTAGATTTTTTTATAGAGGTGCTGGATAGCAGCTTTCGTCAATTGTGAGCGTCTGATGAGCCGGTTTTCAGCTTCCAATCTCTTACATATCTGTATTTTGCCTTTTGCGCCTACTCTCTTTATTTGTGCACCTTAATCAGATTATTAAAGACAATGTGAAATAAAGTATATAACATTTGTTAAATTCATTTCATAAATTTATGAATCAACCTCAGAATGGTATATATAAGTAATTGAAAATATAGATAAAATTAATTTAATAAATATTGTATGTATTGCACGAATTTTGCAAAACTCATTTAAAAAAGAATTGAAATACAGTTTGAGTTTTCAAGAGAGATTCAATGGATTTAAATCCTGAATTAAGAGATAAGAAGCGCTTCAAATATAAAGCCGATATTTTCTATGAAAATTTCTTGCCTGGAATTATTTATATCGCCAAAATGTATAACTTCAGCAATGGTGGCCTATATTTTGAATCTGATCAACGCCATAATAAAGGAGATTACATAAACATAGCAATAAAAAGTTCTTCTCATTCTTCTGGCAACGATATTCTATATCAATTTGGTGTTGAAATTGTATGGCGCAAGGATTTACACGATTCTTCTTTTAATTACGGTTATGGGGTTAAACTAATCAATTCAGACGAATCCTTAAAAAAAATAATTGACATATCTAATCTAAAGAAAAAAAGTTTACAAGACGTTGGTTTGAATAATGAAATAGATCCAAGAAAACATCCAAGAAAACTCTACAATAAATTAGCATTTCTCAGCTCTCAAAATAGATATTACAAAGGGTTTATAAGCAATATAAGCTGCGGCGGATGCTTTATTGAAACCAGCGAGATATTCAATATTAACCAGATTTTAAATCTTGTTATTCCTGGAACTAAGATTGATCAAGCTATTACGCTAAAAATAGAAGTTGTGCGTTTAAACCCAACTGGAATTGGAGTTAAATTTAGAAGCTTATTAAAAAAGAAAGCCAATACATCTACTTAACCGTCAAAACAGGGCAGGGCGCCTCTAAGATTACATATTGGGCTGTGGAGCCGAAAACCAATTTTCCAACTTTCGATCTTCTTCGAATACCAACAATAATTTGATCAATTTGATGCTCCTCTGCGTATCGAACCAGGTCTTCTCCCGGTTCTAATCCTCGAACAGATAGGTGCGCTTCACACGGAATATCGTCTTTCCGAATAATATTCTTAGCATATTTAAGACCGTCTTCAGCCTTTTCAAAATCCTCTCGCGGCACTTCAGGTCCACCCGCCATGGAGGTTACGATATGAACTTTGCCATCAAAAGCTTTGGCATGTTGTTTTGCCAGCTTTAACGCATCATTTGCCACTTTGGAGCCATCATAGCCTACTAGAATATTCATCATTCTCACTCCTTCATCTATTTATTTAAGTTACTCTATTAAGTGTATAAAATTTCTTCAAATACTTTTGGTGATAATCGAAGTTCCAATGTTCATCTTTTATAATACTTGCCGCGCCGATGCGATTGTATTTCTTGATACAGGTGATGAGCCGATTATGCTCGTCGATGTTTATCATTTCCCATTCTATAATATAGTCTCGTCTGGGGAAATCATAGAGACGGCGTTTAATCGGCATCAGTATTTTCTTCAAGATGTCGTTATCCGAAAGGTTAAGAAATACATCGTGAAACGCTAAGTTCAATCGGTAATAATGTTCGTACTCTCCATTGTTGAGGGCTTCAATCTGTTCGGCATTCAGGTCTTCCATCTGTTCAATGTGGTTGTTTTTGATTTTATCGAAAACCGATAATAGAGCCGAAGATTCCAGTGCACCTAGTATTTCATAAAAGCTCTTTATTTCGTGTAATGGGAGCTTATTTACGATCACCCCCCGCCGGGGTAAAATCGTCACAAAACCTTCGGTTTCAAGTTGAATGAGCGCATCACGCAGCGGCGTTTTGCTGATTCCCAGTTTGCTGCTGATCTCATTCAAGTTGATAGAAGCGCCGGGAGCGAGGATTCCGCTTTGCATTTCTTGCCAGAAGAACTGATATACTTGTTCCCGTAACGAAATTTGATCTGACATATCAATATAACTCCACGGTCTTTCATTATGCCATCGCCATTGATCGCATGATCGCAAAATCAATATAATCCTCGGAACTATGTACGAAACATAGATATATCAGTGAATTTAACATGTCAAGATATAACCTACTGTTTTATAATTATATCTGAATATTTTGCTTGATAAATACATAAATTTTAATTTTTAAAAGGAACAATTTTTTCTTATTTAATGCTTTTATTATTTATTATTCGGATAACATTTTGTTATTAATAGTATTAATTTGTTTCTTAAATCTTCAAGACCCATCATTATTTTCTTGACAGAGGCTATTCTCTGATATATCAGTACTAAACAGTTAATAACTTAAATTATTTAATGAATTCAATTCATTAGCTTTACAAATGAATTTTTTGATTACCTGCAGCTTGTCGCAGGGAGTTGCGATTTAAATAGTTTAAAACATTAAGATGCGAAAGGAGGAACTTAATATGGCGATCTTAGAAGAACCAATAAAAGAGGCAGTTAAACTTAAAAACTATGTTGGCGGAAATTGGCTCGCGTCAAAAGGTGACCTAAAGGATATCGTCAATCCGGCCACGCAGAAAATAATTGGCCAGGTTCCCCTTTCTACCCGAGATGAGATGAAGGCCGCTATTAATGCAGCCAACGAAGCTTTTCCGGCGTGGAGAGCAAAACCGCCGCTTGAAAGGTTGCGATATCTGGTCAAATGGAAAACGGCAATGGACAAACACAATGATGAAATTTCACGGATCGAGACCATGGAACACGGCAAAATCATTGCTGAAGCGACAAAGGGAACCGAGCGAGCAATTGAAAATATAGAGGTTGCGCTGGGCACACCCTCGCTAATGATGGGATACAATATTAAAGACATAGAGCCCGGGGTGGATACTATCCTTTCTTATGAACCTTTAGGTGTTTTTGGAATCATCTCGCCATTTAATTTTCCATCCATGGTTCCGCTCTGGTACGCTCCTTATGCGATCGCTTCCGGCAATTGCGTGATTGTCAAACCATCTCCCCTGGATCCAATCTGCGCCAACAAACTCAGTGAGGTTGTCGAGGAAATCGGGTTGCCACCCGGCGTATACAACCATGTCAATGGAGATGTTGATGCCGCTTTAGAGCTTTTGGAGAATCCGGATATCAAAGGCATATGCTTTGTGGGCTCCACCCAGGTCGGCCGAGATGTCATTGCTAAAAAGTGCGGAGAAACCGGCAAAAGATATATTGCCCAGTGTAGTGCCAAAAATCCGTTAGTGGTTATGCCGGATGCGAATATCGCAGAGACGGTGACAAATATTTTGCCTTCTTTTTTTGGTAACACCGGTCAACGATGTCTTTCGGCTGCCAATTTAGTTGTAGTGGGAGGCGATGAATTTTATAAGGAATTAATGGATAAGGTTGTTGCGGCGGTGTCTCAAATTAGGGTGGGTTATGGTTTGGATCAAACCGTCAACATGGGACCCATGCAATCTGTGGCCGGTAAGGAGAGGGTCTTGGGCTACATCGAAAAAGGTCTTGCAGAAGGTGCCACCCTCAGACTGGATGGAAGAAACCCCGAAATCGTTGGAGATTATCCGGATACATGCTTTCTTGGCCCGAACATTTTTGAAGACGTCACGCCGGATATGACAATTGCCAGAGAAGAAATCTTCGGACCTGTCATGAGTGTGCTGAGGTTTGGAGATTTGGATGAAGCCATCGATTTTGTCAACAGCAGCAACTATGGAAACGGTGCCTGTATCTTCACGACCAATGGCAGGGCGGCCAGGGAATTCAACCACAGAGTCGAGACGGGTAACGTGGGCGTTAATATTGGAATTCCCTGTCCGCTTTGTCTTTTCCCTTTCGGTGGCACCAAAGACTCCTTTTTTGGAATCTTACACGGCCAAGGCCAGGAGACCATGCGCTTTTTCACTGAATCCAAAATTATGACTCAAAGGTGGCCCTGAATATGTTTGAGATTACAGAAAAAGAAAATCTTATTAAATATATAGCGTCATAACTATTTGCGCATAATTTAGCTATTAAATGGGACGCTTTATATGGGAGGTAGATATGAGCACAAAAATCACTGATCATGCGCAAGTTGTCATCATCGGTGGAGGCATTGTCGGCTGCAGTGTGGCTTATCACTTGACCAAGCTGGGTTGGTCGGATGTGTTGGTTGTTGAACGCAAAGAATTGGGTTCCGGAACCACCTGGGCGGCTGCCGGGCTGCTGACACAACTGCGGCAAAATCAGGAAATGACCAATCTTGCTAAATATACGGTTGATCTTTATGAAGGACTGGAAGCGGAGACCGAAGTAGCGACCGGGTTCAGAAGAAACGGGGCTTTGGCTGTGTGTCAGACCGAAGATCGGCGAAAAGAATTGCTGCGCGCTGCGGCGATGGCGCGGGCCTTCAACGTTGAAATGCATGAAATCAGCCTCAAAGAAGTCGAAGATCTGGTGCCCGGGATGAATACGAAGGATCTGGTTGCCGCTTTTCATCTTCCCTACGATGGTGTCACCAATCCGATTGAGACCACCCGAGCCCTGGCCAAAGGTGCTAAAATGGGCGGAGCAAAGATTCTGGAAAATGTTAATGTCACCGGCATCAAACTCGAAAAAGGCGCGGTGTGCGGTGTGAACACCGATCAGGGAGATATAACCTGCGAATATGTGGTCAATTGTGCGGGCATGTGGGGTCGTCAGGTCGGCCAATGGGTAAATGTGAGTGTCCCGTTGCATGCGGCCGAACATATGCATGCGGTAACAATGGCGATTGAGGGATTAAAGAAACACTTTCCCACGGTGCGCGATTTTGATGGGGAGACTTATTTTAAATCGGAAGCCGATGGCATCCTTTTCGGCGGTTTCGAGGCGGTTTCTAAACCCTGGGGTATGAAAGGAATTCCGGAAAAATTCATGTATACCGAACTGCAGGAAGATTGGGACCAGTTTCAACCGTTCATGGATTGTGCGTTGACACGCTTTCCGGCAATGGAAACCGCCCAGATTCGACATCTGTCCGTGGTGCCCGAAAGTTTTACTCCAGATACGGCTTTTATGGTTGGCGAAGCACCGGGGGTTAAGAATTTTTTTGTGGGATGTGGCATGAATTCGGTGGGTATTCAAAGTGCCGGCGGTGTGGGTCGGGCGCTCTCCCATTGGATAGTTGATGGACATCCCGAAGAGCAACTGTGGCCGGTTGATATCAAACGCTATTTCCCCTGGCAGCGAAATGCCCGTTATTTGCATGACCGCATTGTTGAAGCCGTCGGCGTGCTTTATCATCATCACTATCCAAACCGGCAGCGAACATCGGCCCGTCCAGTGATTTGCTCTCCGATCCATGATCGATTGGCCGCCAATGGCGCCGCCTTCAGCATGACAGCGGGATGGGAGCGTGCGGATTGGTTTGCACCCGAAGGGATTGAACCGGTTCATCAATACAGTTGGGAAAAACCCAACTGGTTCGAATATCAGCGTGAAGAGCACATGGCAGTGCGCGAAGGTGTCGGCATCTATGATTTAACATCCATGGGCAAATTCCTCGTTCAAGGCTGTGATGCGGAAGCTGTCCTGCAAAGCCTTTGTTCCAATAATATTGCCGTACCCATCGGGAAAGTCGTTTATACCCCGGTGTTGAACAATAGAGGCGGATTTGAAGCCGATGTTACGGTAACCCGATTTTCTGAGGACGCATTTTTTATCGTTACGGCAGCAGCTACAGTGGTTCATGATTATGATTACTTCAGGCGCCATATTCCAGGAGATGCACTGGCTACCGTCACCGATGTGACCCATGGGTACGCCATGCTGGCGGCAATGGGACCCAAAGCACGGGATCTGCTCCAGAAGTTGACCAATGCGGATCTTTCCAATGCGGCTTTTCCTTATGGTACGGCTCAGGAAATAGATGTTGCCTATGCGAGACCTTGGGCGCTGCGAATGTCTTATGTCGGCGAATTGGGTTGGGAGCTTTATATTCCGACAATGTTCGCACCTCCGGTCTTTGATGCGATTTTAGAAGCGGGTAAACAGTTTGGCTTGCGCCTGGTGGGCATGCAGGCGGTGAACACACTGCGCCTGGAAACCGGATACCGTCACTGGGAATCCGATATCACGCCGGATGAGACGCCGTATGAAGCCGGTTTAGGATTTGGCGTAAAATTGGATAAAGGCGATTTTCTCGGTCGCAACGCGTTGTTAAAGCAAAAGGAAGAGGGAATTAAACGAAAGCTGGTTATGTTTACCCTGGATGATCCGGATATCATTCTCTACGGTAGCGAACCCATGTATCGAGACGGCGTTTGGATGGACAACTTACGGTCCGGTGCATACGGTTTTAAGTTGGGGTCTGCCGTCGGCATGGGATATGTGAAACATGAAGCGCCCATCACTAATGAGTGGATTTTAAACGGAAAATACGAACTTGAAGTTCAAGGTAAAATGATACCGGCCAAGGTACACATTCGTTCTCCATATGATCCGAAAAATGAAAGAACCAAGATGTAGGTCTGGAAATCCAAGTGAACAATATCGATATGAGAAGAATAATTTATTGACAGTAGTCTTGAAATCTGATGTATTAGATATCATTGAACGGACAGCTGCCTAAAAAAAGAATTCCAAATCAGAAACTCAAATAAAATGCTTAATACGAAATCTCTGCGCGAACAGGTCTATGAATACTTAAGGGACGAAATTCAGGGTCGCAATCTTCTCCCTGGCTCAACCATAAACCTGAATCAGATTAGCCAACAGCTTGGCATCAGCAAAACGCCCCTCAGAGATGCGATCATCCAGCTTGAGATAGAGGGGTTTGTTACCATTTTGCCCAGACGCGGGGTCACGGTTAAAAAGTTGAGCCTCCAGGAAATAAAAGATTCTTACGAAATTGTCGGCGCTTTGGAAGGAGCGGTAATCTTAAGTGTGTTCGATAAAATAAGCGCTTTACACATTTCTCAAATGGAAAAGCTTAATGCAGAGCAAATCTCAGCCTTGGAAAGTGAGGATTACGACAGTTACTACAAATTAAATCTGGACTTTCATGGCGTTTTTCTTGAGCTTTCGGATAATAAGGCGCTATTGAATACAATAATCCCGCATAAGCAGCGGCTGTATGATTTTCCCAGACGCGGTTATATTAAACAATGGGAACAAAACAATTGTGCAGAACATGATCAATTCATTGAACTGCTTAAAAAGAAAGATCGTGAAGGCGCTGCAAATATCATGAGAGATGTTCACTGGTCCTATGCAGTGCAGGAAAAATACATTCTCCAATTCTACCGGAATGCAAATGGAAACTTAAAGTAATTCAGAATATTTATGCTTCTTTGAAAATCCATTTATAAATAAATGCTGTTTCGTTGATGGCCGCCAAAACTTCAGACTCCTCCCCGCCTTTTAACCCCTACTTTGCCCTAATAAGTGGTGTGCTTGCCGTCTCTACGGGGGCGATCTTTGCTCGTCTAGCGGACGCACCGGCTCGGTCATACCAGTTACACTTGGGCCCTCAAATGGTTCAGCGCCGGTTTGATCGCTATCAGCTTGCTGGGGGAACCGATTGGAAGTACCATTTTAGCCTATATCATCTTCAACGAAGTCTTGACATGGTCGAAAGTGGTCGGTGGTATCATCATCTTATCTATCATTTATATCGCAGCATCCTGCGAAAGACGAAACCAATATTGACAAAACAAGTTTGATTTTCTATCCAACAGAAATGATTACAAACATACTTATTTTTACGGAGGTGACATATGGGTTACGAGAATATTCTTTATCAGGTAGAAGAGGGGATTGCGACAATTACCTTTAACCGTCCGAAAGCGTTAAATGCACTAAATGCCGCATTAATTGGTGATTTAGCCGATGCTCTGGATAAAATTGCCGCTGAGGAGGATATTCGTGTCCTCGTACTAACCGGAGCCGGCGATAAGGCGTTTGTGGCCGGTGCCGATATTACCGAATTGGCCACTTTCAATCCGCTTAGTGCCAAAAATTTTGCAACATTCGGCCAAAACGTCATCAATAAGCTACAGAAATTACCAATTATCGTGATTGCCGCCGTAAACGGATTTGCCTTGGGAGGCGGCACAGAAATAGCCATTGCCTGTGATTTCATTTATGCATCGGAAAATGCAAAGTTCGGTCAGCCGGAAATCAATCTGGGACTTATCCCCGGTTTTGGCGGTACGCAAAGACTACCGCGCTTGGTTGGCACCAACATGGCCAAAGAATTGATATATACCGGAAAAATGATATCCGCTGCTGAAGGCAATCAGATTGGTTTAGTCAACAAGGTAGTTGCTCCGGAGCAGCTTATGGATGAAGTTATGAAGGTGGCTAAGGAAATTGCCGCAAAAGGTAAGGTTTCTTTGCGTGCCGCCAAACAAGCCATAAACAGCGGTATCAATGCGGATCTTTCAACCGGCCTTAACATTGAAATTGATGCATTCGCTCTCAGTTTTTCCAGCTCTGATGCTAAGGAAGGTACCACAGCTTTTCTTGAAAAACGAAAAGCGAATTTTAGCGGCAAATTAAACGAATAATGGATAAAAATAAAGCGACTTTCCAGATAATATGGGGCGCATTGCTTGCACTGATGGGCATTGCCTTAATTTTTCGCGTCCCTTATGTGATGGAAAGAATTGTACAAATACAATACTATGCATCCATTAAATGGCTTATTCGGATTATCCTTTATATCGTCGCTCTAATGCTGATCGGTGGAGGATTAAGAAAGATATACGATCACTACAAAATTTTGACGGTCAGGGATTCAAGCGAATAACCAAATTACAGGATCGAAGAAAATGTCCGCCACAATTGCCAGCATAGACGCCACAGAAAGCCAGATCCGACATCTGAAATCCGAGGTAACCTATCGGGATCGCCTGCAAAAGATCTGCAACAAAATAAACGCGGCTGTAAATCTCGACGAGATTTTGATCGATCTAAAAGATGATGTTACCTCTCTCTTTACCGCCGAAAGAATAACGGTTTATGTGGTCGACGGAACAAAGCGCGAGCTTATATCACGGTTTAAATCCGGTGGAGAAATCGCTGAGATCCGTCTTCCCATCTCTTCCAGCAGTATTGCCGGCTGGTGTGCCGATAAGATTAATCCCCTGAACATCAAGAATGTCTATGATGAAAAAGAACTGGCTGCAATCGATCCCGATTTGAAATTTGACAAAACTTGGGATGAAAAAACCGGGTTTACTAGCCGGCAGATTCTTGCCTATCCGATTATTTTTAAAAAGTATTTGCTGGGTGTCATTCAGCTCGTCAACCGCAAGGCAGGAAATTCGTTCATTAAAATTGATGAGCAAGCTCTCAAAAAGGTAGCTCACATCCTCGGTATAGCACTGTTTAACCAGAAAAAAATTGCTCTCGGTGCAAAATTAAAAAAGTATGACCTTCTAGTTGAAAATCATTTGCTCTCCCAACAAGAACTGAATCAAGCTATCGCTGATGCGCGCGATAAAAAAGAACCGATAGAAAACATCTTAATGTCGAAATATGAGATACCCAAGAAAGAAATTTTGGCTGCTCTCGGTAATTTCTTCAACCTTGAAACGGCAGAATTTAAGCCAACCGCTCCCATTCCGGTAGATCTAATGACGCGTGTCAAAGTGCCGTTTTTGAGAAACAATTTATGGGTTCCATTGGGAGAACAAGATGGTAAAATCATCATCGCCATTGACAATCCCCATGATCTTCAACGTATCGGTGAAATCAAAGCCCTATTTCCCGGCAAAAGTTTCACATATCGTGTTGCGCTCAAGCAGGATATTCTCGAACTGATTAAATTGTTTTCCGACAATGAGCAGCAGCTTGCCGAAATAGATGATATTCTCAACCAACTGCAAGAGGAAGCTGAAGAAATCGAAGAAGATGAGGTTTCAACCGGCGAGGAAGACAGTGCAGTTGTTAAACTAGTAAATAAAATAATTCTTGATGCCCATGCTCGTGGGGCTTCCGATATTCATATTGAACCTTTCCCCGGCAAAGATAACACCCGGATTCGAATTCGAATCGATGGCAGCTGCTCTGTCTACCAAACCATACCGTTTCATTTTAAAAATGCCATCGTATCGCGAATCAAAATTATGTCGGATTTGGATATCGCCGAACGCCGCAAACCCCAGGACGGGAAGATCAAATTTAAAAAATTTGGTGGCAAGGACATCGAGCTCAGAGTAGCAACACTTCCCACACAGGGAGGGCTGGAAGATGTAGTATTGAGAATATTAGACGCCAGCGAGCCTCTGGATCTTGCTAAAATGGGCTTTTCAAAATCCAATTACGACAACTTTATCAGCGCCGTTACCCAACCTTACGGTATCGTATTTCTTTGCGGTCCCACAGGCTCCGGGAAAACCACAACCCTGCACTCTGCATTAAAATACATTAATAAGCCTGAAATAAAGATTTGGACCGCCGAAGATCCTGTGGAAATCACCCAAAAGGGTTTGCGTCAGGTGCAAGTAAAGCCCAAAATAGGCTTTGATTTTGCGGCTGCCATGCGATCCTTTCTCAGAGCAGATCCTGATGTCATTATGGTCGGAGAGATGCGCGACAAAGAAACAACATCTATTGGTATCGAGGCCTCATTAACCGGCCATCTCGTATTATCCACGCTTCATACGAACAATGCCCCTGAAAGTATAACACGACTTCTAGACATGGGAATGGATCCTTTCAATTTTGCAGATGCGATACTGTGCATTTTGGCTCAACGACTGGCACGAACCTTATGCAAAGACTGTAAGCAAGCGTATCACCCTTCCAAAGAAGATTATAATGAATTGCTTCGCGAATATGGCGAAGAAGATTTTGAGAAGCATCTAAACACTCCTTATACGGACGATTTGGTTTTATGCAAACCGGCGGGTTGTGACAATTGTAACAATAGCGGATATCGCGGCCGTATGGCGTTGCATGAATTGTTGATGGGAACCGACGAGATAAAACACTTAATTCAGAATAAAGCCAGAGTTGATGAAATTCGCAGCCAAGCCATGGAAGATGGCATGACGACGTTGAAACAGGACGGTATTGAAAAAATATTTGCCGGGAATTTTGATCTGCTGCAGGTTCGAAAGGTTTGTATAAAATAGGTTGAGCGGATAATTAAGATGTCCTGATCTTTAAATTCAGCCTTTATACCTCTCAACAAGAGTACCTATCATCTGCGCAACATAAGGGCTAATTTCTTTAAACTCGACACCAACTCCAAGTCGACTTTTATAGACAATTTCACCTTTGATCTTAATCGGGCGATCATAGCCCTGCATGTTGAAGGACATCAAAATCTCATCACCGATATTTAAAGGCTTGTGGGTCTCGATAAATATACCGCTTTTACTTATATTTTTGATGTGATCTAAATAAATCCGATTGCGTGTTGCATAATCTACTGGGATGTTGCATGCTTTCCTAACTGACACCCTCTTATCCTCGACAAGCAACTCCTCGGCATATTTCAAGATTTTTTCTTGTTGCTCTTGATCTAACTTAAAAATGGTCTCAAACAATTTTGGGGTGGTAAAGTTATATTTTTCGATAAAGCCAAAGTCTTTCCGATTCGGGATGGGAAGTCTTGTTAACATAATTTTTATCCCCTTTTTTATTACCGGTTTTGCTATTGCACCTTTCTTTGACAATGATTATGCAATAATCATGCAGAATAAATCTATAAGAAGTCTTTTATAGAATATGCTATTTAATTACAAACAGTTATGCCATAACTAATTATGATAAAAGCAAAGTGACTTGAAACGAATTGCCTATAATTTTGTGTAATAATTTTCACAGCATTAAACGAATCAAAAAATAATCAGTTTGACGAAATTTCTGTTGCTTTTTCAAACTTCTCCAACTGCTCGCGATAATAAGAGCGGTTTCTTTTTGCCAGATTCAAAGCCTGCTTTCCTGCTTGTATTGCTTGTTCGTACATTCCGTTTACAAAGTAGCTTTCTGCCAGGGTGTCGAAAATATGGGGCGCCCGCTCAAGTTGTGCGGCGTGTTTTGCAAGCTCAAGCGCACGCTCTGGATTGCGATAGCTTTCATCTTCACAGGTGGCATAAAGCCAAGCGAGATTATTGAGTACGTGAGAGCTTTCGGGATTTAATTGTATAGCCTTTTCATATGCCTCGCGAACTCCTTCATAATTCTTTTTTTCATAATATAAATCTCCCAGCAGGCGGTATAAATTGTGGTTGTCGGGTTTCTTTTCAATTTCTTTTAGAATTACTTTTTCAATAAATTTGTTATTTATTCTGGGTCTGACAACACCGACATTCAAATAATAGCCGATACCGCCGATGAATATCATTCCCACCAGATAAACCACAATACTGTTTCTTACTTTTCTATCGTGTCGCTTTATCCAACGGGTATCAGTTTCACATTTTTTTAGGTAATCGATTCGCTCCTTGATACTGAAGTGGTGCCAGTTCGGCCGGTCAGACGAATGTCCGCTCGAAGTTGCTATTTTCCCAAGCGTGGAAACAAGCGGTTTTGAATTGTCAAAGAGAGAGTAAACAAAGATATCCGCCTGACGCTCGAAATTGCGCATAAAGTAGCCGAAGATAAATCGAAAATAGAGAAGAAAGAGAGTAATAAAGACAAACGCATTGATTAATGAAGATACAATATTCTGGTTAATCCCGGAAACCGTAATTATCCAATAATAAGATTCCGAAGAATAGATCGAAAGGATAATAAGTTCAATGATTGTAAATGAAATGAGCAAAAAGCCCCCAAAAAAAACGAGATAAAAAATGAGGTGCTTTTTTTTAATATGACCGATTTCATGAGCGATAACCATGTCGAGTTCTTCGGGTTCCAATAAACTCAGCAGAGCATTGGTAACCAGAATATAGCGAAACCTTTTGACGAGGCCCATGACACCGGCGGTAATCATTTTACCGCCGAAGATTGGCCAATATAAAATATCCTCATAATCTAGGCTGGCTTTATTGCACAAGCTTTCGATGCGACTGCGGGCATAACTGTTTTCGAGAGGTTTACAGCGCCAGAATTGTTTAATGATAGCCGGGCCGATAATCGCAACCCCAAAAAGAAAGACAAGGAAATAGATCACCTGCCCAACGGTCGTATTCAGAAACCATTTAGGCATATCAAAAGGCAAAATGTTGATGAGATCTGCCACACCGGATAGCAGAAGCCAGGGTAACAGAACTGGAATAGAAAATGAAATATTAGAGATAACATAGGAGAGTCTCGGTATGTCAGCCCTGTATAAGCGTTTATAAGTGCGGTAGGCATAGTTCCATACAATCGCAAGATAGGTTACAAACAATCCTAAAAAGAGCAAAGCGAGAAGGGTGGGAAATGTTGAAAAAAGAGGAAGATTCACGAAATATGCGGGAAGGTTCAACCCGTATATATCAATTGCAAAAAGAAGAATAGCCATTACAGACTGCTGAATCAGGACGGCATGAAATCGATGATCGAGTCTGGAAAAGCTTGTGTCAACAATCCGCTTTTCCAAACGTTGAAATTGAAGTCGCGTCAGAAAAGCAAAAATAAAAATCAAACAGCCGAAAATGATGGATGTTTCAAGACCTTTTAAAACTATTTCTTCCGGAGGCTGGTAGATGAGATATATGAGAAGTACAATGATAAAATATATGAAGTTTCCGAACATTAATTATGATTTAAAAAACCTTTCTTTTTCACTGTATATACACCCGCAGTATTGCTGGCGATACATTCCGAGTTGTTTCGAGGTTTCAACACCTTCTTTCCATCCCTCTCGAAAATTCTGATAGAAAAAGGGAACTCCCACAGACTTGCCTATGGACTCTCCTATGGATTTTACCAATTCGTGGTTTTGAAACTTACTGTATAAGAGCGTTGTGGAAAAATAATCAAATTTGCCGCGCCTGGCGAGCATGGCAGTTGATCGCAGACGCTCATGATAGCAATATCGGCAGCGATCCGCTTCTCTATAAACGACATTTTGGATAAAGCCCTCCAGATCGTAGCCTTCCTGATAGATCATCCGCAAATTTATCTGTTCGGCATAATTTTGCACGGTCTCCTGACGTTTCAGACATTCCGTATACGGATGGATGTTATGTTTGTAAAAGAAACCCATCACATTTATACCGTCTTTTCGAAGGTTTTTTACCGGCCAGATCGAGCAGGGGCCGCAGCAGATATGCAATAAAACTTTCATGTTCGCTCTCCAAATATGGCCGTACCAACCCGAACCATGGTCGCGCCTTCTTCGATGGCCGCTTCAAAATCGCCGGTCATGCCCATCGAAAGCTCATCCATAAACACGTTGGGTATGGCTTTTTCTTTGATTCGAGCTCGCAGTTCACGCAAGGCCGAAAAAAACGGCCGGACTCTCTCCGGCTGATTGAAATAAGGCGGCATGGTCATCAGGCCTTTAATCGAGAGATTTTCCAGACGACTGATTTCGTTGACAAGATCGAGGGCTTCATCAACGGATACACCGGATTTTGTCTTTTCCCGGCTGATGTTCACCTGGATTAAAATTTGCTGAATCTTTTCGTTTTTTTGAGCCTGTTTATTTAATTCCTGCGCCAGCTTGAGCGAATCCACGGAGTGGATCAAATCAAAGAGTCTGACCGCATACTTGGCTTTGTTTGTCTGAAGATGACCGATAAAATGCCAATTTACCGCAAAATCCGTCAGAGAATTTACCTTTTCACGGGCCTCCTGCACATAATTTTCGCCAAGATTCGTCACACCGGCTTCAATGGCTTCCCGCACTCGATTTGTCGGCACCGTTTTGCTCACTGCCACCAGACGAACGGTCTCCGGGTTTCGATTGCAGGCCTCCGCGGCTTTTTTGATGCGATCCTTTACCTTTTCCAAACGGTTCTTTATGCTATCCATTGGTCGAATCTATCAATAATATTAATCCTTATAAATTTATAATTCAAAATTCAACCCCATGACACCTTCCTTGATCAGAAACTCAACAATCTCACAAACCGGAAGTCCAACGACATTAGTGTAAGACCCGTTTATTCGTTTGACAAGGAAAGTACCGAGACCTTGAATGGCATATGCGCCGGCTTTATCAAATGGTTCGCCGGTGTGAATATACCAATCGATTTCCTCATCTGACAATTCCTTAAACAACACATCCGTTTTTATTGTCTCTGAAAAAAATCGATTTTTCTTTTTACAGCAAATACAATAACCGGTTAGCACCTGGTGTGTTTTCCCGCTGAGGCGCTTGAGCATTCGGCGGGCGTCATCGTCGGAGTCGGGCTTTCCCAGAACCGTATTACGAATCAATACGATGGTATCCGCACCGATCACCCAACTGTCAGGATGCTTGTCCGATATATCCTTTGCCTTGCCTTCCGCTAATTTTCTGACATAGGACTCCGGGGATGACAAGGTCACCGAGTATTCATTAAAACTGCTGGGAATAATGGAAAACTCGAGTCCCGCCTGTTTTAAAAGATAGCTGCGCCGCGGGGATTTAGAGGCAAGAATGAGTTTGGGACGATTCAACGGCTCATTCATGCTGGTTTATTATCAAATCATTTACATTTTGACAATACGAAGAAAGTGTCTAGACCCCGCCCCGGCGTTGCTGTGTTTAATTATTTTGATTGCAACTTATTTGTAAGGGTCATAATATTCGAATACCAGAAATATTATCCAGGTCCGGGCCAGGGTTGATGTAAACTTTTTAGCTTGCAGGCCAACTCGCAAGTGTGTTTTTTAAATATAAGATCTTTTTATATCATTCTAGTTCACTTGTAACTTTTTTTGCTTATGAAAACGTATTGGATCGTCGGTGGCGGAAAATTCGGTCGTAAAGCGGCTAAAGCAATTAAGGACAAAAAACCCACATCGCAGATCGTTATCCTTGAAAAAGAGATCCGGATCTGCAAGCAACTGGAAAACCAAGACTTTGAAACTGTCTGCACGGATGGCATCAGATACCTGACGTGTAATTTGGTCAATGGCGATTTTCCGGATTGGATTGTCCCTGCAATACCCCTGCATGTGGCCTTTGAATGGATACAGAGCAAATTATCAAATAAATATAAAATTGAAACCTTTCCGATATCCGATCAATTGGAAAGCCAACTGCCTAATCCTATCAGGGGCAGCAGCGGGCAACTTTATGTCAGCAACGCCGATTTCATTTGTCCGGATGATTGTCCTGAGCCTGAAGAGATATGCACCTATACCGGTGAGCCGCGACCGAGGATTCTAAACTCCTTTTTAAAAAAAATTCAATACAATGACTTTCGAGCGGTAGTTGTATGCAGTCAACAGCTTTTTCCCGGCGTTGGCGGATATACACCAAAAGCGTTATTTCAAGCGTTGAGAAAAATTGAAACTGAACCCAGACCGGTTTTATTAAGCACTGCCTGCCTCTGTCACGGGGTGTTACATGCTTTTCGAATTTCACCGCACTCTTAAAATATACATTTACAAATACTGAATTTATTTATAAAATTAAGGTTATAATTTTGTATTTTTGCTGCCAATTTCTTGTTGATATGAGCCAATTTGATAATAAACCCTACCGCGTCCTTGCCGTAGATGACGAGCTCAGCATATTAGAGCTTTACGAACAAATATTGTCTCCCCAAACGGCAATAAATGATGCATCCTCACAGCAAACCGCAACGTCCAATCGACCATATCTGAACGGGCTTGCATTTGATGTGACCTCTTGCAGCCAGGGGGATCAGGCCGTTGAAACCGTAAGGCTTTCCATTAAAGAGGGAAGTCCGTTTGCGGTGGCCTTTCTTGATCTACACATGCCGCCGGGGCCTGACGGTAATTGGACAGCAGAGCAGATTCAGAAATTGGATCCCGGCGTCAATATTATATTGGTCACCGGTTATACCAGCAATGAATTGGATGATTTTTCTATTAAATCAAAGTATTCCGACCGATTACTTTACCTTCAAAAACCGTTTCATCGCCAGGAGATTATTCAATTTGCCTCTTCCCTGAGCACCAAATGGCAGGCTGAAATAGATTTTCGTATGCTTCATTCAAAAATGGAATCCCTTGTTGAAGAGCGCACTGACGAGCTGCTAAAAGCAAATTGGCAGTTGAAAATCGAAGTCGAAAATAGACGCAAGGCTCAAAAAGCCCTTCGTATGAGTGAGATGAACTTCCGCAATATGATCAAAAACAACGCCGACGGCATTCTTATTTTGGATAAAAATTCGATTGTGCGTTTTATGAATCCGGCGGCTGAAAATATAATTGGCATCAGGGCGGAGCAACTGGTTGGACAAACTTTTGATCATTTGGTGACTCCCGGCAAACCCATTGAGCTCGATTTGATTACTGGTGACGGCAAATCCGCCATTGCCGAGATGCGGATAATGGAAACGGAATGGGAGGGAGGAAGCGCTTACCTTGCGTCGTTGAGAGATATAACGGAACGAAAGCGCATGCAACGGGAGGTTCAAAAAAACCTCAATGCTCTCAAGCAGGCGGTCAACGGCACCATCAAAGCCATTGCCCTGACCGTTGAAATGAGAGATCCTTACACTTCCGGTCATCAGCATCGCGTTGCCTATCTTGCACGCGCCATTGCCCAAGAAATAGAGCTTTCAAGCGACCAAGCAAAAGGCGTTTATACGGCTGCCGCCATCCACGATATCGGCAAAATATCCTTGCCGGCGGAAATCCTAACCAAACCGGGGCGGCTGTCCGATATTGAAATGAAGATGATTCAAACCCACTCCCAAGTAGCATACAATATTCTGAAAGACATCGATTTCCCCTGGCCGATTGCCCAAATTGTGCTTCAACATCATGAAAGAATGGACGGCTCCGGATATCCGCAGGGGCTGTCCGGTGACGAGATTCTATTGGAAGCCAGAATATTGGGAGTGTCCGATGTGGTTGAAACCATGGCGTCACATCGACCTTATCGACCGTCTATCGGATTGGACAAGGCCTTGGAGGAGATCGCTCAAAATAAAACCGTGCTCTATGATCCCCAGGTGGTTGACGCCTGTTTGAAACTCTTTGCTGATAAAGGCTTTGAGTTTCCCAGCCCCTGACATCTGATCTATTTTTTTCCTTGAAATCGGCTTTAGATTCGGCTATCAAAAGAAACATCCTGATCGAGTTTTGCCTCAATTAGGTTGACATTATGCCTGGGTGGCGGAATAGGTAGACGCAAGGGACTTAAAATCCCTCGGGTGCGTGCACCCGTACCGGTTCGATTCCGGTCCCGGGCACCATAAATAAAGGGTTTAGGAGAATTGGCCTAAACCCTTTTCCATTCGGTTGATTTATAAAAGGATTTGCATGGATCTTTGTCCACATAGGTATATGAATAAAGGTCTATAGATTTTTTCCTCATTTTTCTCCATCTTGCTGGGCGGTTTATGGGGGAAATGACGAGAGTCGTCCTTTTTTTCTTGCTGCCTTTGCGCTATCAACGGTGTATGCATTTTTTTACAACTAGTTTTCTTTTTTCATAACATCGTGCAAAAATACCCTGCTGTTATTGATGCATATCTTGCTGATTCTTTTAATAAAAACAATAATCTTTAAGCTTTTGGCACATGTTTTGCTCTGATTTGAATCGATCTTAGAAAGAAAAGGATGCATTTGTGCAAAAAATAGCTGAAATTTTCATTCTCGTTCTAATCTTACTTTCATTGTGTGCTAGCTTAAAACTAAAGAAAATAGCTGTGGTAACGATATAAAAAGAAAAATCCAATGAGGTTTGAAAATGTTTATAGCTCAGTTGATTGCTTTATTTTTAGTACCGGTGATCATTCTTTCATTTTGGCTGGTTATAGCTCTGTTGGATAAAGTTCAAAGACGATCATTGGCGCATGATTTAAAAATCACAGATGAAATTGAGCAAAATAGTCCTTTTTCATTATAGACGCCACTATAGAATTTAGTAATCGGAATCCTAAGCACACTTGAGTGCTTCCTCCTTCTATTTTTATAATACAGGCGGGTGCTTTCTCACTCCAGTAGTCTCCCGTCTTGGATATATTTTCCAAAAAGTCCTCAAATAATGACAAATGATGGGGTCTACCCACTAGAATTTAACTTTTGCACCGATGTTTCTTTTTATTGTGAAATTGGTTGAATATCCTCTAACCTTTCTCCTAAAATAAATGATAAAAATTCTTTCGCCATCTTCTATAGAAACCCTTCCGGCGAAATTTATATTATGGGGAGCTGGCGAGGTGCTGGCGCACTTTAACAGCCATTTTTTGTTTTTCTATCATCCTTTCAAAAAAGATTTCATAAATTCTAACGAAAATTTAAATCTAAGGTTTCAGACCTAACCCGAATAGGAAATGCATATATGCCTAAAAACGACGCGCATGTAACCGTTAAAGCCGATGATCGTGAACGCAAGGGTGAGGTTATAAATTACCTTT
>Ga0209536_100003117_pt1 | contig 26801 bp, 25 predicted proteins | sample DeeMarSeWOR28_12_FD_187461 | JGI IMG/M metagenome (GOLD analysis project Ga0209536, IMG submission 187461) | Marine sediment microbial communities from White Oak River estuary, North Carolina - WOR-2-8_12 (SPAdes) (version 2) | ecosystem: Environmental > Aquatic > Marine > Intertidal zone >... | reverse complement strand
CTGTCGTTGCAAGTAACAGGCTTACCCCATCGAAAGTCAAAGGAACGCCCGCGATTGTATGTGACACCGGGCCACCAAGCTGGAACTGGCGCACGGCAAAAACAAAGGGCAGCCAGGCAATCGCCAAGATGGCTAGGGCTAATCTTTGGGCAACGGTAGACAATCCCCATCGCCTTCCCAGGTGGCCGCCCAGATATACCAGGGGCGAGGCCAGTAATAAAAGCGCAATCAAACTGACGAAAGCGGGTATGCTCATCATCATATACCCCAAACCAGAATCGCAAGTAACACAACAAGCCCACCGACAATGCCGGCAATGTTCCAATTAAGCTGACCGGTCTGCGTGCGAGATAAGACTGCAGCGAGCTCCCGCACCAGGCGGATTAGCTGGTGATTGAGCCGTTCGAAGCCCAGATCGTTTTGGGCCAGCCCGGCCAGAGGCTTCAATATTCGGACCAAGAAAACCAGGTGGTCACGCAGCAACCAGGTCATGATGCCCAAGCCGACAACCGCCAATGCCAGATACGTTACCGGTGTGGTTAAAACCTCGATGACGATCTCCGGTGTACTGGCGCCGATCAGTTGTTGATATGGCAGCGTGCTGGCCAACATCTGGCTCAAGGGGCCCATCAGCAACCAGGAAACCAAGGTGCCTATAGCTAACAATGTAAGAGAAAAATGCATCGCCCGGCCGCTGTCATGTTTGCTCTGGACAGCACCGGCACGGCCGAAGAAAACCATCGATACCATACGGGTTGTGTACAGGGCGGTAAGACCTGCTCCGATCAACATGAAAATATAAGCCCAAAGCGGTCCAAGGATCAGCCCACCTTCGAGGACTATCTCTTTGCTGAAAAAGCCGTTGGTAATTGGGATGCCAGCCAGGGCCAGGGCGCCGATGATGAAGACAGTCTGAACAAATGGCATTTGTTTACCTAAGCCGCCCATCAGGCGCATATCCCGGGTGCCAACGGCGTGGATCACTGCTCCAGCGCTCAGGAATAACAATCCCTTAAACAGCGCATGGCTGAACAAGTGGAACTGGCTGGCAAAGATGGCTCCAATGCCCACCGCATAGAACATATAGCCGAGCTGGCTTATGGTTGAGTAAGCCAGCGCCCGTTTTAAATCGACGGCCGTAATGGCCATGACAGCTGCCAACAAAGCCGATAGCAGGCCGATAGTCGTTACAGCTATTTTCCAGCCCGGAACCGGGGCGAACGCCGGATAGAAACGCGCGAGCAGGTAAACGCCGGCATTGACCATCGTGGCGGCATGAATCAGGGCCGTCACCGGAGTGGGCGCTTCCATCGCATCCGGCAACCAGGAATGTAGGGGCACTTGGGCCGATTTGGCGATGGCAGCCGCTAAGTAGCCAAAGGCGATCAAGCCTAATACCGCAGCAGGAAGGGTATGTGCCTCGGCCAGGAACGTGTTTATCTGATAACTGTCCAGGTAAGCGTAGACGATGAGTGCGCCGGCCAGCAACCCCACGCCACCAAATTGAGTGACGATCAGGGCTTTAATACCACCGGCTACAGCCTTGGGATCGTCGTTGTGAAACGAGATCAGCGCATAGGAGCAAAAGGCCGTGATCTCCCAAAAGAGGAACATGAGCAACAGGCTTCCCGATAAGACCAGCCCGGCCATCGCGCCTATGAAAATCAAGACCAGCGCGTAATAGCGACCTAGCTGGGGTTCGCCGTGCATGTAATCGATGGAAAAGACCACAGCCAGACTGCCGACTACGGCGGCAATGGCCGCGAGTAGACCGCCAAGACCATCGGGGATAAACGTGAAATCACCAAAGATCCCTCCCACTGGGATGCTCAGCACAACTTCGTCGGTGGCGTATGGTAAAAGCGCCAAACTTGCCAAACCGGCGGCTACTGCAAAGCCCGATGCCAGGCCATGTTGCAGGCGGGGGTGGTTGTCCCGGGCCACCCAAACGCATAAGGCGCCCAACCAAGGCAGGCAAATTGTGAGTATAACCAACCAGCTAACCATCATTTACCCTTTCAATCTGGCCAAATCCCTAACGTCGAGAGTGCCGATCCGACGCCGAACTTGAACGACAAGCGCGATGCCAACTACGGCGACGACTGTGTCGGCAACGATGACGGTGATGGCCAGGCTCTGGCTGAGATTTATCTGCCCATTGGCATTGCCGGCAATGATCAATCCTAACAAAGCGGCTTTGACCAGAATCTGCAACGCAATGATTAACTTAATCAAGTTACGCTCAATCAATAAGCCATATAAACCAACGCCCAGTAATCCCAACAAGCCAGCCATACCAATGTTCAACGGGGATAGTGTCATGCCAGTTCTTTCTCCTGTTGCAGCACACTCTCTTCTAAAGCCAAAAGCTCGCGATCGCGGACGGCTGCCATTTCCTCAGCCACAGGTTTTTGTAGTGGGCCTTTTGCTTCGGCCAGCAACCCCAACACACCCAGGACGCCAGAGAATATTAGAGCGACCTGCACTAAGACGTCGAGGCCACGTTGTTCCCAAATGACTACCTGGATTGGCTCTTCGGTAGGTGGCGTATCGGCCAGATTAGCCACAACGGTCACCTGATCAGGCTGCAGGACAGCCGCCTCGCGACCTAAGGGGAGAATCAACCAACCTAATAGGAACAAAGCCGCGATAACCAGTCCCCAAAGCAGTGGTTTAGGTATGAGTAGTTTCAATTTGATTTGGTCTTCACCAGCCATGCCAATCGCAAAGACAAAAAGCACGGTTACCAAACCAGCGCCGACGCTCAGCTCGATCACGGCAACTTGGTGGGCACCTAGCTGGTAAAACACAATGGCTAGCAGGGCGCTAACGCCAGCCAGCCAGATGGCCGAATGGAGAAGGCGCTTAGCCCGAATCGCCTGGATGGCGAAAACAAGCGTGGCAAGGATCAACATCACGTAAGACATCAGTGTCACCGGATTGTTAAGGAGAATCGACAACGACTCTCTCAATAGCCCGTTCCTGGCCTCCTAAGTAGTCTTCTAAAGGGACGCCATAGAAATCTGCCATTGACTTCGGATCGTTGATATCGACCTTTGCCCACTGGGCAAACGCCATGTCGCCCGACAGGTTGAAGCGACCATCATAGGGTTTTCCATTTGGCATGGTGGCGCCCCAGAGTCTATTAGTCTGGGATAGTTGATCGTCCGTCAAATTGTGAGCATCTCTCAGGTTAGCCTTGTAAAGATCTGCACCAGTGAGCCGGGCATGGCTAAGATTCGCGCCATGTAAATTAGCCCTTGTAAACTTCGCGCATCTTAGATCGGCCATACTGAGATCTGCATATTCCAGGTGAGCCTGGTGGAAATCTGCGTGTGCCAGGTCTGCTTTCATCAAATCGGCACCCTGCAACTCGGCTTGGCAAAGGGCGATCTTTCGAAGAGATCCATCACATAGCCAGCCACGCACCCGCAATTCCTCTACCGCCTTGAGCACCCGCCAGTTGTCTCGGCTTCGCAACTTATTGGTTAATTCGGATTTTGTGAACATCTTTGCCTCCTATATCATTGGCCTGCTAAGAAAATCTTCGGCCAACTTATGAAAGAGAGAGCCTTCCAGTTTTTGCTCTTTGTAATAATATGGTTGATACAAGTAACATCCTGGGTAGCTAATCGGTAACAAACCGGTAACAAATCTAAATCTCGTTTGCCGCAAGTGGTATCGTAAACCAAAAAATGGAGCCTCCACCTGGTCGCTCATCCACACCTACCTCGCCACCATGTTCTTTAACGATGATTTTGACGACAGACAAGCCTAAACCAATCCCATACTGAGCCCCATCAGGCGAGTCGAGTCGAAGGAAGCGCTGGAAAAGATTTACTCTATCTTCTGGCGGAATTCCGGGACCCTGATCGGCGACCGCTACCCGAACTTTGCTATCATTAGTAACCTCTATATACAAGTTGATCGTCTGGCCCATTGGCCCGAATTTGCTTGCATTCGATAACAGGTTCACTAGAACCTGAGTCAACCGAGGGGGGTCGCCGTATACCAGCGGAAGACTAGATGCTTTATCCACAGATAAACTCTGGTGACGGCGGTCAACAAAAGGGCGCATAACCTGAATGGCTTCGGCAACAACATCGTCAATTTTGATTGGTCCAGGTCGAATTGTGAATCGACCAGCCTCCATGTTGGTGCTTTCCAATAGGTTGTCGATGAGCGTTTGGAGTCCAATGACGCTTAAGTGAATGGACTTCAGCAGTCCATGGATTTCATCTCTTGAAAGTTGGTTGAATTCATCCAACAAGTATTCGACGGAAGCATTCAAAACCGACAATGGTGTACGAAATTCATGGGTGATATTGGCTAAAAAGTATGAGTGGATGTGCCTTGTCGCTTCACGCATGGCGACATCCTTTAGATGGTAGGCAGACGTGCTGTCGGCATTATCCAGCATTGTGGCTGGGGATGCTGGCTCACCATTATCCACTTCCCAGTCTGCAACGACTGCACCCCTCTTAACCATTGTCAATCTCCGAACAAACAGTCAATTACTACTCTTAGTTTGCAATCGTGAGATGACAAAAGCGGTCTTCAATCGGTAACAAACAGGTAACAGGCTCCCTACCCAATGTCACCAGCCAGATAAGCTCGGGTTCGTTCATCTCGTGGATTTTCGAATAGCTGTTCAGCAGGCCCTGCTTCCACCAACTCCCCCATCCAGAGAAAGATCAGATGATCGGCCAGCCGGCGTGCTTGTCGCAACATATGAGTGACTACCACAATAGTCGTCATTTTGCTCAGCGCAATAAGTTGTGATTCCACTCGCTGGGCTGAAACTGGATCCAGGGCAGATGTTGCTTCATCGCATAGAAGCACTTCTGGTTCCACAGCTAGTGCCCGTGCCAGACAAAGCCGTTGCTGCTGGCCAGTGGACAATTGCGAGGCTGGCATTCGGAGTCGGCTCTTTACCTCCTCCCATAAACCGGTAGCCTGCAGGTGGTGCTCAACAACTTGGTTTAGTTTCCGGCCATTACGACGCCCGTGGATGCGCGGTCCGTAAGCAACATTATCGTAGATGGACATCGGTAGTGGGAAAGGTTTAGGGGCCAACAGACCAATCCGGGTACGAACCTCGATCACATCCACAGCAGGGTCATAAATGTTGACCCCATCCAGAAAGACCTGGCCAGTAATCTCAACATTGTCATCCTCATCCAGAAGGCGATTGAGGCTTCTCAATAAGGTCGTCTTGCCACAACCGGAAGGACCAACGATAGCTGTGATACCGTGAGGAGGAATATCAGCCGTGATCTGTTTAAGTATCTGGTTCGATCCATACCAGACATTCAAGTCTTGAATACGTAGACGCGGTACCAACAAAGCAGCCACTCCTACCGAATTACATTCTTGCGCAGACGTCCCGCCAGCTGGCGGGAAATCAGGCTGAGGACCAAAACAATGACTGTAAGAACGAACGCTGAAGCGTAAGCCCGTTGCTGGACAGAGGGAAACGGAGTTCCCAACTGGAAGAAAACGGCTAGTGGAAGCGAGGCAACAGGACTAAAAATGGAGTCGGGTAACCGGTCAGTATAACCGGCTGTGAAAAGAACGGAAGCCGCATCGCCGACACCCCTACCAAAGGCGAGTATCACGGCAGTGAGTAGTCCGGGAGCCGTTTGTCGGATGACGACTCGTAAAGCCGTTTCGAGCCGGGTAGCGCCGAGGGCATAGGACACATCTTTCAGGGCTGTAGGAACCATCGCAATTGCTTCATCCATCGCCCTGGCCATGATTGGGATCTCTAGCAGCGTGAGAGCGAAAATTCCGCCTAACAGGGAAGCCCGAATCCCTAACCAAAGCATAAGGATAAAGCCGAACGCACCATAAACAATGCTCGGTACCCCCCATAAAACATCAAGGGCTAAACGGACGAACTCAACTCGCCTGGAATGCCCAGCATAAATCTGCAGGTAAAGGGCAATGGGCAGGGCAATGACGGTGGCAAATAGCGTCGCCCCGCCAACCAAACATAGAGAACCAACGATGGCGTTGAGAATACCGCCCTCCTTTCCTAGATAGTAGCCGCCTGTAGGCGTCTGAGTGAGCATGGATAGGTTTAGAGCGGGTAGTCCCCGCCAGATTATCGTCACTAGGATGATCAGCAGGCTTCCCAGGACGGTCACAACCGAGCAAATCATCAAAGCCTTAAAAAACCTTTCTTCTATCCGTCGCAAGCTTTTCATAGTGCGTGTTCTATGCATGATTCGTTAAGCGCATGAGCACCAACCTTGAAGCCAGATTAAAGGTCAGCACGACCAGCAATAAGATAAGAGCGGCCGCCATTAGTGCCGCATCATACAAGGGGATGGACATCATCTCTCCATAATTATTGGCAATGAGAGCCGTTAGAGGATAGGCTGCGTCAAAAATGGAATGGGGAACTTGAACCACGTTGCCTACGACCATTAGGATGGCCATGGTTTCACCAAAGGCTCGAGATAAACCGAGCACTACCGCGGCAAAAACGCCAGACCGGGACCGGCGTAATATCACAAGCTTAATGGTTTGCCAGCGGGTGGCACCTAGAGACAGCGAGGCTTCACGCAAACCGGCTGGCACAGTTCGGATAATCTCTTCAGATACCGAGATGATGATTGGAAGCACCATGACTGCGAGTACCAAACCCCCAGCCAATATGCCATACCCGGTCGGATTGCTGCTCTTAAACAATGGCACAAAGGCAAACGAACTGGAGAGCAGAGGGGCCAGATAATTCTGGACAAAGGGAACGATGATCAGCATTCCCCACACGCCGTACACTACAGAAGGTATACCTGCCAGCAAATCAATTACGGGCATAACCAAACCGCGAGTCCTCGGCCGGGCGTATTCGGCGAGGTATATAGCCGTCAGAAGCGACAGGGGAGTGGCGACAATCATTGCCACTCCTGTTACCCACAAGGTGCTGACAATGAAAGGAAAGAAACCAAAGGCACCCTCAATTGGGTGCCAGTTGATAGATAAGAGCAGTTCCGATATTGAGTGTTCGACCAGGATGGGGTAGGCTCGCACGACGAGTGTTACCATCATCAATGGCACAAGCAGCCAGGTTATGGTCGATAACAGACCCATCGACCTGTGAGCTAGTCGGTCCTTCGTGCGCCGGTTTATTCCTGGAACAGATAAGCGCCACCATGATTTTTGCGGTCCATGCAAGTGAGCGGCTGTTCTTTCCTCAACTCTTGGTATCACGTCAATTCTCACTTAATCCTTTGCGCCAGCATCGCAGCAGGTATTGAGAAGATTTAATCTAACTTATCTATCTCTGAGTTGATCCTATCTTGAGGAAGTGCGATGTATCCCGCTTCGCTTAAATACTGCTGGCCTTCCGTCAGAATCCAGACAATGAAATCATGCTCCAATCCAATTGGTTGACCTCGGGTAACCAGATTGAGATCTCTGGCAGGTGGCGAGGGATAAAGGGATGTTGCCACTGCCTCAACAGCCTTGTCTTTAGTATCATAAATCTCGTCAGGATCGGCCATTCCATTTCCGTTTACGTCGAGGGGAACGACGTGAGCCCCTGCTACCGTTCGCCCTGTATCTTGATCATAAGCATAGTTCAAGTTGTTATAACCAATGCTAAGGGGATCTTTGATGACCGCATCTAGCAGACCAGGATCACCATAAATTCCAATCCCTAACAGATCCTCCTGTTTCTTTCCTAAGAACTCTGCCCAAGTGGCTGGCGCTCCAGCGGCATCTGAACGGGTAAAAACGTGAATAGGGTCTTTTACATCAGGCCTATCTACTACCTCGCCCCAGGTGGTCATTTCACCGGTGATAAAAATGGCTGTCAAGGTGCTTTGGTCCAATCCCTTCTGATGGAGATCTTCCCAGACAGGATTTTTTTCGCTAATGGTGGCGAAGACGGCGTCCTTGGCGACGGACACCCAAAACGCACCTTTTGCGATCTCTTCAGGATAAACTTCCCGAGAAACCATGCCGATATCCACAGCATTGGCTAAGGCATCTGCCATGCCTTTACCGGCTCCGCCAGCCGAAATATCAAACTTTACCTGAGGATTCTGCACCTGAAATTCTTCAGCCCAGCGGACCATCATTGGGTATAGTGCCCAGGCACCGGAGATCGTGATGGTGCCATTCATCCCTTCTATGTTATCTGCTGCATCACTTGGCTGACCGCAGCTCGAGATCAGCAAAGCTGAAACTAATAGCAGGAACAAAGATAACCTAACGTTGTCTATGAGCATAGTAACCTCTCTTTAGCCGGCAGTACTTAGGCCTACTGTACATGCTCCTGGTAACAGGGTTTGTGACAAACGCGTTATAATGTGGTCACAAGGTTGCAGCGATAGAGTTGGGAGGCGCCCCCCAGGCAGTTAACACTGGGCGAGTGGCTAGAGGCTTGTTTTACCTGATTGCCGTTGGTTAAGTAGGCACAAATGTATAGCCCACACCTGGTACAGTAACGAGATAGTTGGGATGGGATGCATCGACTTCAATTTTACGCCTTAGCCGATAAACAAGCTGTTTCAACATGACCCGATCACCACCAGACGGCCCCCAAATGTAATCGATCAACGAATCCGTTGGAACTACCTGTCCACTGTTTCGTATCAGCACTTCTAGGAGACGATTTTCAAGCGGGGTGAGGGAGGCGACCGGATCACCATTAAGCCATAATTTGTGGCTCGTAGGATCAAGCGTAAAAGCATCAGCTTTGATGGGACCGGGGGTGATGGCCTGGCTAGTAGCTCGCCGCAGAACCGCCTCGATACGGGCAACCAGTTGACGGGGGCTGAAAGGTTTAACGACATAGTCATCAGCCCCCTGTTCTAATCCCAATACGACATCGTCGTCGTCACTTCGCACACTGAGGATGACAATAGGCGTACCACCATCCGCACTTATGCGGCGGCAAACGGCCATACCGTCCAATCTGGGCAGGTTCAGATCCAGGATGATCAGGTCTGGAGATTCTGCCTGCCAGCGGTCCAGGCCCTCTAAGCCGTCGTGAGCCATCATCGTTTCGAAGCCGGCTCGACGCAGGGTGAACGCTAACACATCAGCCAAAGCCAGGTCATCTTCTACGACTAATACCTTCATAGTTGCCTTCAATCCTTCCCATTCAAAAGCCTTGGCAATGGCTCAATTGCCAATTGCGGTGCTATCTGGCGCTTCCACAGTCCCTCGATCAAATCATGGTAGGCCTGTGACCACCCACCCAAATCCTCGACGGTGAAGGGCTGGAATATCGATGTAAATGCACCTGAATCAATTTCGGGTGGTCGCATATGATATTGACCCAAAATCTTCTGCCCGTCTTTACTTAGAAGATAACGAACAAAATCCTCGGCCGCCGCCGTTTCTGATGGGGTAACGTTGGCGTCGATGACGACCGCCATATGTTGGGCGACGATAGTGCGAGGGGGCAAAATGACCTCTAAAGGAACTCCCCGGTCTAATGCTAACAGGGCGTCCTGTTCGTAGGTCACCAGAGCGTCACCGGCACCTAACTCAAATAAAGATAATGTCGCTCTGGCTGATGATCCCAAGACCTTTACATTGTTCCAGATCGCCTTAAGTTGGGCCTCGGCCGCGTCTCGGTCACCACTCCCAAGATAGGCGCTGCCATATTCGGCTAGGATGGTCCAATCGCCGGCACCTGATTGACCGGGTTCAGCATGAAGGAGTTCAAGGTCTGTTTGTGTTAAATCGACAAAATCCTCGATGCCAGCTGGATTGCCCGGACGGGTGACAATAACCATTGGTGTACAGCCAATGATCTCAGCCTGCGCATCTTGCTTTACCTGACGCCCGACCTGCAACCAGGTGACATGCTGGGCGTTGCTAAAGATGGCCACATCGGCTGGCGCGCCCAGGATAATCTGGTTAGCCAAAGTTCCTGAAGGACCAAAGACGCCTTCAATTATCAAGTCGCGCCCGGTCTTGGCTTCCCAGATCGCCTCAAAGGCGGGAAAGATGCGTTGGTTAAAAACCTCCTCCTGGGTGCTGAAACCGTAAATGACGAGCTTTACTGGCGGACGAGAGCCAGCGATCATGGCAGCTCCACCATGGTAAAGCACTAATCCCATTAACAAGGCAACGATAAGATAGATGGACAGTCGGTAAAATGCAGGGGTGGAAGGACGGTCCACCAATATTTTCTGAGAGCCTGCTTGTATTATTGTTCTACCCATTGTCGATGCTCTATGAACTTATAGACAAAGAATCAAACTACTAAGACCGGCCTATCGGCACGGACGACAATCTGATGGGTCAGGTCGTCCAACAAGAAGCGCTGCCAGCCAGCCTGACGGTGAGCGCCGATGACCAACAAATCACAGTCGCCATCTAGCGCCTCCATCATAACCTCGTCAACAACCAACCCATGACGTACTTTGGGTTGAATGTGGGCTCGAGTCCTTTTCAATATCTCAATCTCTCGCCTCAGCCACTGACCCTCAGGCGTTTCCTCCTGGATTAGTTTTTCCGCAGAAGCCTCAAGTTGCCAGCCATCGCGAACTTCTGGGCTGGCACTAATTTGGGACATGACGTGCAGGACTGTGATGTTCAGGTCGCCCCACATCTGAGTTGCCATGTCAGTCAAGAAGCACGCTGCCTGAGAGGGGCTCTCGGCGCCACTAACACATAACAAAACATGTTGGAGTGGCCCCATTTTTCCTTTAGCCACCAGAACTGGGCAAGGGGCTTGTATTACGACCCGCTCGGTTGTCGGAGCTAACAGACGATGCAACAGGTTCTGCTTCGGCCAGGTTCCCACGACGATTAGGGTATAGTTTCCTTCATTGGCCTCGTTGACGATCTCCTCGGCCGGGTGACCTAGCCGAACTATTGTTTCTATCCGAACCCTGGACTGTACGTTGTCAAACCCCCCGTGCACCTGGTGTACCAGAACAACTGCCTGGTCGACGATTGCCTGTGCGTCCGCCCGTCTCCCCGGATCCTTGATAACATTCAAGATGGTAATCGGGCAGTTTGTCGTCCGGGCAAATTCGACCCCTGTATGAACGGCTTCATCAGAGTGTTTCGAACCGCCAGTAGCAATTAGGATTTTCATCGTCAAACCAATTCCTATAACAGCATTAGGATCAGGGGTAAAGTGAAAATAATAAACATAAACAAGCCAAGATTGCGATTGCTGGTCGTCAGCCAGCCGACAAAGAAAAGCATACCGCGCTCATAGCGATGATAAATGGTGGCCAGTATCGCGATTGATACCAGTGCGATGCTAACCATCTCAACCAATACAATCGTAAACGCAGCCGGGTTTCGGAGAAGGACGGCCGCCAGGAGTGTGTCGATAAAGGTGGTGATGTTGGCGCCCATGATGTACGGAATTAGGTTTTCCCGGCGAACAAACCCCCGGGCACTTAGAGGTACAAGAATACCGAGCGAGACGCTAACTGACATCGAGACTAATGTCATCAGCCCACCCAACAAGAACATCACCCACGGCCGATAGATAAGACGAGACATTCGGCCAAATTGGCTCTTTTTTAGGGCGATTTGTGGCAGACAGCGGTCGAACAGGCTGAAACTGTACAGAATGATGGCTAAACCCACGAGAAAGAGCGACCATTGGGGCAACAGATTTAATAAAAAGCGAGCCACCGGATCAAAAATGAGATCCGTTGCCGAGTTGAGGAGGGCACCACTATGAAGCTGCACGCCGTCGAGCAGGCCTGACTTTAGAAAAATGTAGCCAAAGCCAAGGGCAATCACGTAAGTGGTGACGGTAACGCTAAGTGAAAGCAACCCTATACCCAGGCTTTCAGCCCTGTTGCGCCCCCTGAGCACATACAAGCAACCAATGAAAAGGACGATAAAGCTGGCTCCCAAGCGGCTACCGGTGATCATGGTATAAGCGCCCACTTTGTCAATGATACCGGCATCAAAGAAGGTCAGGGCAGAGGCAGCAACAGGGGAACCACTCATGACCATATAGGCAAATAACCAGCCGAATCCGAGGCTATTGAACGCATTGTCGACGGCAAAATGATTCTCCACCAGCGAAGCCAGTCCCCGGGCACCCTCCTTCATCAACGTGATAGCAAAAATAAACAAAAACAGGCTCGTGATGAATAGGAATATCTTGTGCCAGGCGATCTGGAGCCACAGGGTCTTGACCAACTGGGCAGGAAAAACTGATTCAACCGGATAGCGAACAACTGGCGGTGATTCTGCTTTGGTGGATGACAGGTCGGGCTGAAAGGGATCACCGGTCATATGTCCCCTCGTTTGTTTTTCTGCTGGTGGTCTGGGCGGGGAATTCTTAGCTGTTTCGTACCGGCGATCAAGAGCGGTCTGTTTATACGGCTTATGACCGGGCCAACTAGCTCGCCAAACAACCAGCGCCGCCAGCGGCTGTGTTGTTCTGCACCTATGATGATTAGATCGTATTTCCCCTCGTCGATTTCCCAGCAAATCTGCCACAGGGGGTCGCCTTGTCTTACGCGCAACGTGCCATTGACTTGCCATTGCCTAAGCCGGTTAAGAAAGGTGCGAAGCTGTTCCCCGGAAGGCGTACTGGGCGTCAGAAGCGACTCGATCCCAACTTGAAGATGGCTCACAGAACCATAAATCAGAGGCTGGAAAGGCACTAAGGGCAGGATAGTAAGGTGTGCGTCACTTAAACGGGTCAGGCGTCCGGCCCATTCAACGGCTAACTCTTCTGATGCCTCCACCCGAATAACCAATAGAATTCTCCGAATGGGCCAGCGAGGCTGTTGTGCTACCAGTATTGTTGCCGGAGCATTACTTGCGACACGCCGTCCGATCGAACCAAAAAGCACTCTTTCGAGTGTCGATTGTTCCGGTTCGCCATATAGCACCAGATCGAAATCGCTTGTAGTCCTTCTGAGTTGTGAAAAATCTTCCCCGGATCTTTCCAACCTATAGGTTGTTTGACCCTGAAGCAAACTGGAGAGGTACTCACCATAAGCCCGAAGCGTAACATCGGCACTTGTCCTGGGCAGGTAAACCAGGATGCGTTTAGTTTCCTTACCTATTTCAGGAAGGTAGCCATCAGTGGTGTCAAGCTTTCGACCACCGTTGGTCGACAAAGCCGGCGACGTTTGTTGGTTGTTTTCCTTAAGCAAGCACTGCCCTTGTGTGTACACGTGTCTACCACCTCCATCATGGTCACGATAGCAGTTGGCCATGACAGGAATCGTGATAGGTTCGTTATAAAACTGTGATAATTGGATCGTTATGGGGAGATCACCTTAGCAGGTAATTTAGTCGAGTTTAAAATTGAGGGGGATAGTTACCAGCCGTGATTAGATATCGGGAAGGGTGAGCCCGTATCCTAGCCCGGATACAGTCTCGATATAGCGTGGATTAGCAGGATCTGGCTCAATCTTGCGGCGTAAACGGTAAACGAGCTGGCGCAACATATCCCGGTCGGCCCCTTCAGCACCCCAAACATGATCGATAATAGAGTCGCCCGTCAATACATGCCCGGCATTCAGCATCAAATAATCCAGGAGCTTCGCTTCCAATGACGTCAATGGGATGATCTTTTCCGGGCTAATTTGCGCTTCCCGGCGGCCCACATCTAAAGTCAAGTCACCAACCCGGCGGACAGCCGGTACTGATGTTTTGCCAGCACGGCGTAGAACAGCCTGTATTCGAGCAACCAGTTGACGGGGGCTGAACGGTTTATGAATGTAATCATCGGCACCCAGTTCCAAGCCTTGAACCACATCGGCATCATCGCCACGGACGGTAAGCATAATGATCGGCGTGTCGGCTTCCTGTCGCATTTGGCGGCAAAGGGTAAAGCCATCTATGTCTGGCAGGTTGACATCTAACACTACCAATTCTGGTTGATCGGCATGCCACCGCTTTAAAGCCATTTCGCCGTTATAGGCTTTGATAACCTGAAAACCTTCACGCTGTAAGGTGAAGGCCACAAGATCAGCCAAGACCCGGTCGTCATCGACAATTAACGCCTTCATGAATCATCCACTTTTGATAGGGTAAACCAGAAAACAGATCCACCCTCAGGTCGATCCTCTACGCCTACTTCACCGCCATGGGCCTCAATAATGGCCTTTACAACCGGCAGGCCTAAGCCTGCCCCATAACGAGATTTACCGGCGCCAGATTCCGGCCGGACAAAGCGCCGAAAGAGGCTGGGTCGGAAATCGGCCGAAATACCGGGACCTTGGTCAGTCACGGCAATACGAACCCGATCACCGTCTTCAGCAACATGGATGGCGATCTCGGTGTTGTCTGGGCTGTACTTGTTGGCATTCGATAATAAATTGACGAGTACCTGGGTAATTCGACGTGAATCGGCCTGAACCACCGGAATAATTGTAGGAAGTTCAACTAAAAGTTGCTTTCTGTGTCTGATCAAAAGCGGTTGCATGATGTGCGTTGCATCGGCGATTATTTCGCCGAGCTCGATTGGACGCGGGAAGACGCGAAAACGACCTGCTTCCAGTCTAGCGCTCTCCAACAAATTATCCACCAGGGTTTGCAGGCCAACAATGCCCATGTAAAGAGCGTTCAACAAATTACGCAACTCGTCTGGTTTTAAGTCATCGGCTTGATCCAAAAGTAATTCGGTCGACGCTGCTAAGGCCGAGATAGGCGTACGGAATTCATGAGTGATGTTGGCCAGAAACTCGCCCATGAAATGATGGACCATTTCGGCCTCGCTTACATCCCGAAACACCAGGGCCATTTCTGCATCATCTGAATCTGGTGGAACGAGGCGCGCACCGGTGAGTGAAAGGGTTGCTATTCGGCCGTCAGCTAAAACAACAGTTGATTTGATTTGACGGTCAGGGGGCGGAAGGTTCCGGCTAAAACGTTCATCGGTATCAACCACCTGAAATACCTGATCGCAATGTTGGTGGAGCACTTCTTCCTGACTAAGGCCAGTGATACGCTCAGCCCCAGGGCTGAAGAAGGTGATGTATCCATATCGGTCCAGGGTAACAATGCCTTCATTAATAGCTTCTAGTAAGTTGTCAGTCCATACCTTGGCCTGGCGCAACTCTGCGACGGAATGTTGCAAATCTATGCGAGCGTTTTCGAGCGCCTGGGCGAGTTGGCTTATTTCCCGCACCTTGGCTTCGACGTGCACAGAACTGTCCAGATTACCGGTGCTAAACACTTCTGCAGCATTCGCCAATTTTGTCAGTGGCAGGCCGACCCGTCGCGCTAGAAAAACGCCCAATATCGAACCGATTAGAATGACAAGCACAATGCTGCCCAATAGTAACCCAACTAACCTCTGTTCAGTTGCCACAACATCTGTGACGTCCAGGGCTACCTCATCCTCAAAGCTGGGATCAACATTAGTTAATCGAGCACTATAATAGGGGCGGCCGTACATTTCGAATTCAACCGCTCGACTAACACCAGGGACATCATTCTCCACAGCAGCGTGTGTACCTGTGAGCCAGCTCGTCGTACCTCCAATGATACTGCTCGCTACCGGTTGTCCATCCGCCAAAAGCGTATGCTCCAAACCTGTTTGGCTTTTCATTTGTTGAGCAAAGGCATCATCTAAAGTTATACCAACAACCACTCGTCCTAATACACTCGCCCCATCCTCAATGGTGTCAGCTGCCAACAACCAAATCTGTTTTTCAGTCTCTGAAGAAAGTACATAAAACCCAGCGCCAATAGCCGACTCACATAGCCCTCCGGTCAAAGGGTCCCCGGTCCTGGCCAGTGGTTGTTGATCGTTGTCGCAAACTTTCAACAAATCTAGATCAGTACCCGTCTGGAGCGTCTGCAAATAGTCGGCAAGCAACTCCACATCGCCCTGGTTGAGAAGCTGCTTCAAGGTCGGCCGCTGGGCGGTGAGAGTGCCCAGGTCGTTGATATTGCTTTGGAGTGCGGTGTAGAGCGCTTGGGTGGCTTGACTCCCCTGGTTTACTTGCGTCCAGGCTTGACGTTCGATCTGGTTTTTAATCAAGGTGATAGCTGGCAAACCAACGGCCGCGGCCGTGAGCAGGACGAGAGCTATAAAGCTCAAGACCATCTGTACCGTCAGGCTACGCCAGTCAATCGTTGGCCAATTTCCCATCAGCAAATCACCGATATTTGTTCGTGCTTAACCCTATTAACCCAATCAACGAAGCCAACTTATATATTTAAGTTTATCCAATCTCAGGCTCAGTGCCTGGATTAATCTCAATGGTTTACCACTCCCTTGACGCAAAATAGCTATGCTTAAATGCTGTTCATATTCGTATATGTATTATACTGTTTCTGCGGTAGAAATATCCGCAAAAAAGATCGGATCATGCGCCGCTGACCTCAAGTCGACTCATGATAAAAGCAGATATGTCCGCGGAACGATGAAAGTGAATGAGTTCTTTTACCCTTCTTGATGTGGAGTCTTGGGAGGTAGATTCAGTTGAGTCGATCATCGCTTCCGGGCAAAGAGCCGGCGCAGGCCGAAGGGCAGGAAAATCAGACTGGCTAAGCCGACCAGGACAAACCAGGGATGGGTCGTCGTCCAGAGGAAACCACGAAATGCCCGGCGCAGCTTGTCGACCTGTTTGACTTCCTTTCTAGGGATGGGAACCGGTCGCGTCCAATCGAAATCGATCAGCCGCTCCAGGAAACCCTGCTGCAGGCAACCTTCCAGGCTGAAGATGAAAATATCATCGCTCCACTGGCTGGCTAACCGCAGATCACGGGCTAATTCGTCCCAATTCAGCGCCGGCATCTCCACACCGGTCTCTATCCCACCACCCGTGCTGCCTACGGCGATCATGTCGGCCTCGGGCGCATAACTACACAGCACCGCCGGCCCCCAAGAAGACAGAAAGCTGGTGTAAAGCATGAAGCCCTCCCGGTCGGCCGGCACCTCTACCAGGCCCAAAAAGCGCTGCAAGAAAGTCGATCCCACCTTGCGTTCGTCGACGATGAATGGAAAGTGATAACTCTCCACCGGGTACCCATCGGCCTGCATGCGTTTGAGGAGCCGGGCATATGCTTCCTGGCCCTGGCGCAGGCGGCTGGCATCAAACAAGCGGCCGATCATCCGGGGAAGAACCTGCCAGACCCGGCCGGTCATCAGTTGTTGGAATTCAGTGAAATCTGGCTCGATATCCACCCCCACGCCCGCCCATTGCAGGTCATGTTCCCTGGTCCAGGCCAGAAAAGCATCGTAGCGAGCCGTCGCCTGGGCATGGTTAGCGGCATTGAACCAATAGCCCTGCTCTTTTGGCAGCAATAGCCAGGCGACGACAGGCACGCCGGCCTGGTTCAGTTGGCGCACCACATCTGCTCGTCCGGGGCTCAGGTCGATTAATCCCAGGCTGATGCCGGCCTCCATGGCTATTAGGCTATCGACCACGGCCGGATCGGCAAATAAGGCTTGTAACGCTTCCGTTTCCAGTTCACAAGCAAAGCTCAAATGAGGTTGTGACATTGATCTTTCTCCCTTAGCCATCCAGCGGCCGTAAGGCCACCAGGGCAAACTTTTTTGCCAGCTGTTCCAATTGTTCCCGGTCAGGTTGTAGCTGAAGTGACAGGCCGTGCAACAGCAGCATGGCCCGTATCATCTTCGGATGGCGCTCCAGCCTCAACTCCAGGAAATCGGCTATCTGTACCGGATCGGTGATGGGTTCCGCCTGGGCCAGAAACCGGTCACCTTCAATTTCTATCTCCACCTCAGGGCAGGCCATGATGTTGCGAAACCAATCGGCTTGCTGTCCTCGGGCGGCGGCGACGTAGATAAGGTCGTTCACCCGCTCATATTGTAGTGGGGTAACGTGCGGCCGACCGGTCTTCCGCCCCCTGGTTGTCAGCGCCAACACTAAATCGCCTTTACGTCGCCAGGGCTTGGCTACCTTGGCCAGGCTGCGATTCATCAGGCGTATGGCCCGCCAGCCCAAACCCAGCGCAGGTGGATCACTCTCTTTCATTGTCTAAAGCCAGATTCTGTCCCCTTCCAGCCAGGCCTATCAGCCCAAGATCAGCTTTTGATCCTTGACTCCACCCTTATAGGGCAATTAGATTTCGCCCAGTTGGACCGGCCGATTCTCCAAGTAAGATTTCTGGGCCGCCAGACCAATGACTACTGGGACCCGGCCGTCAAAGCCAGTCACCGGTGGCGGTGCATCGTTCAAGACAAAGCATGTCAAAATCTCCTCGATGCACAGGTGTGCATTACAAGTAAATAATATATCCGAGATCGCTGAGGGCCCGGGCATTAAATAAGAATTATCTAGGTTCGCCGCTACCAGTCAATTTTGTCCCCGCCAATTAGAATTGGCACGCCAACTAAAATTGGCGCGACCATTCTTTAGGCCACCGTTCCACAACCACCTTTGTCTGGGTAAAGAATTCTACTGCATGTTTACCCTGGCCATGGAGCGTGCCGAAGAAACTCTCTTTCCAGCCACTGAAAGGGAAGAAGGCCATAGGCGCCGCCACCCCAATATTGATTCCGATGTTACCGGCCTGAGCCTCGTAACGAAATTTTCGGGCAGCCGAGCCACTGCTGGTGAAAAGACAAGCCATGTTGCCGTATTCACCGCTATTCACTAATTTGATGGCTTCATCGATTGTCTCAACATGCATAAGGCTAAACACCGGGCCAAAAATCTCGGTTTTGGCGATATCTCCAGCAGGATTGACGTCCGACAATATCGTCGGCCGAACGAAGTTGCCATTTTCATAACCGAGAATGTTTGGGCTACGACCATCCACCATGAGATTCGCCCCTTCATTGGCCCCTTCTTGAATCAAACTTTCAATGCGTGCCATGCTTTGCGTGCTAATCACCGGTCCCATTTGCACGCCCTCGTCCAGACCGTAGCCGACAACGCGCGAAACAGCCGCATCGGCAATGGACTCGGTATAGGTATGGCGTGCTTCGCCCACGGTAATGGCTATCGACGCTGCCAGACACCGCTGACCGGCACAACCAAAAGCGGAATCGGCCGTGATGCGGGTCGTCATCTCCATATCTGCGTCGGGTAAGACAATAACCGGATTCTTGGCGCCACCTTGGGCCTGGACCCGTTTGCCATTAGCCGAACCCCGCGAGTAGATATACTTGGCCACCGGTGTCGATCCCACAAAGCTAATAGCCCGAATGGCCGGGTGGTCGAGGATAGCATCAACCGTTTCTTTGGCGCCATTAACTAGATTGACAACGCCACTGGGAAAGCCGGCCTCCTGTAGCAGGTGGAACACCTTTTGCATCGTCATTGGCACCTTTTCCGATGGCTTGACGATGTAGGTATTCCCGCAGGCCAATGCGTAAGGCATAAACCAGAAGGGAATCATACCTGGAAAGTTGAAGGGGGCGATCACGGCACAAACGCCAACGGGTTGGCGGATCATAATCTCGTCGATGCCTTGGGCAATATCCTCAGAGAAGTCGCCCTGCGTCATTGTCGGTATGCCACATGCCACTTCTACGTTCTCGATGGCCCGGCGCATTTCGCCTCGAGACTCACCGATCGTCTTGCCACATTCCATCGTGATGGTGCGCGATAAATCCTCAAAGTTCTCCTCTAGCAAGTTTTTGAGCTTAAACAGATATTGAATCCGGTCGGGGGCCGGGGTGCTTCGCCACTCTGGAAGAGCCTCGGCCGCCGCCTGGGTTGTTTCATTCACCTCATTGGCCGGGGAGAGAGGCACCTTGCCCAACAGTTCCTTGGTTGCCGGATTGACGACATCTAGATATTCGCTGGCACTTGAGGGCCGCCACTGCCCACCGATGTAGTTCAAGACTGCTCCATTGGTTGTCATTTATCACCTCACTAGGGCCTGGATCAAAAGCCCGTTACGAAAATTGGCTTATTGACTCTTGTAGATAGGTCTCGAGCCAAGTCAAAGAATTCTCATCCTTAATTGCCGTAAATGGATTGGGGCCAGGCGCTGTGCACTCAAATCGGTGGCTGTCGTGCTTACGGTTTCATGCAAAGGGCTTTTATAGGCAGTTCTCAACATGTCACACTCTCCTTTTTGAAAGACTCTTCATCTGGTGACCGGTTATGCTGCACCAGCTGGTGGCGCTGTCGAGTGACGCAATATCATTTTTCCTTGTAACGTTATGACATCTGACGATAGGGTTGTGGCATCGTCGTCGCGTTTGTCTAATAAGCGGAGCATCATTAGCGCAGCCTGACGGCCAAGCTCGTATTTTGGCTGGTCGAACGTCGTCAAGGGGGGGGTTACATAGGCCGCCAAATCGATATTATCAAAGCCTGTTACAGAAATATCCTCTGGAACACGAAAGCCAGCTTCGTTCAATGTCCGCATAGCCCCTATGGCCATCACATCATTATAACAGACGATGCCGGTTGGCGGAGAACTCTGTTTTAGAAAATTCTGCGTACCAATCTTGCCGCCATCTGCCAGGCCATTAGGCCCATCGATGACATATTCTGGCGGGACCGGTAGCACTTGCCGCCGCATCTCACTCATGTAGCCGTGCTTTCGATCCTCTGTTGTTCGGCCGGCTCGCGCATTACCCAAATAAGCGATCTTGGTGTGGCCTAATTCAATCAGATAACGTGTAAGCTGTCTGCTCCCCTCGGCGTCGTCATGGTAGACAGAGTGGGTTATATCATCAGCTGCCTGATTGTTGATTAAAACCGTTGGCACGCCGAACTGTTCAAGTTGTTGGCGGTGCTCCTCTCCAACTTGCGTAGAGCAAATGATAACGCCATCTACCCTGCGTTCGCTCATGAGCCGAACGATCGTTTCTTCGCGTTCAGGATCGCGTTGGGATGCTGCTAAGAATAAGCTGTAGTCCCTTTCAGAAAGAACCTCTTCGATACCATCAAGCACTTCACCGAAAAAAGGGTCCACGATCCTCCTGACGATCACCCCAAAAATGCCCGATCGCCGCGTCTTCAAACCACGAGCGGCTTTATTAGGTACGTATCCAAGTTCGTTGGCGATCTGCTGGACACGACTGACAGTTTCTTGTGAAATGGCTGGGTGCCCGTGTAACGCTCTAGAAACCGTCGTGTGAGATACCCCAGCTACTTTTGCAATGTCTTTAATGGTAACAGACACGGCCTTTTCTTCCGCCCTAGATTATCCCCAAAAACTCTGATTGAAGCTTATGCACACGTGTGCATAACACAATATCATACGTGCGTTCTAATGTCAACATTGTGAATTTATTCCCAAATGGATTTCCTCAGTATCTACTCAGTCAATTTTGCCGGCGAGAACGAAGTGTACCAAACCCCCTTACAATGGCGTTGGAAAAACGACACCTCAAGCGCTGAACTCCAGCAAAGTTAATGAAAGGTAACACATGACCCAACTGGGATTGACTTCTTTGTCGAGCCGCATTAGTATTTTGGATGTTTTGGGATGCATGCATGAGAATTATCCACTAACCAAAGCCCCACCAAATCCCTGGAGCTTTTTTACCACTAATTTTAACTTTTAGGAATAGTTGCCGTACCAGGAGATACGAAACCTTGGTTGGAGAAAAAGTCGGCCGGTTTATCGCAGGAATTATCAAGTGAAAGATTTAATACGGGTTGGCAGAAAAGATACGGCTGTAGTCGACGCGCCAGAGCCAGCAAAAGACGCCAGCAGGCCCGAACAGGACCGTGAAGCGATCATCCAGTTACGGAACCTCTCCAAAGTATACACCACCGGGGCCGGTAACTTCACAGCCTTAAAGAACATCACCCTGGACATCAACAAAGGCGAGTTTCTGGGCATCATCGGTAAATCAGGCGCCGGAAAGACCACCTTGCTGAACATGGTCTCCGGTGTCAGCGAGGTTACCTCAGGTGAGGTCCTCTTCTACGCTCAGGACAACGACGATCACAAAGGTAATCACCAGGCTATCCCGGTGCATTTAATGGAAGAAGACGAGTTGGCCCTGTGGCGTGGACGTAATTTGGGCATTGTGTACCAATCGTTCGAATTGATGCCCATGTTGGATTTAGTTAATAACATCATGCTGCCCCAGGATTTTTTGGGGCTTTACCAGCCCAACATCAGCAAGGAACGAGCCCTGGAATTACTGGAAATCGTGGAATTAACCGAGCATGCCTACAAGCTGCCCGCCCACACCTCCGGTGGTCAAAAGCAGCGGGTGGCCATCGCCAGGGCTCTGGTTAATGATCCCCCGGTCATCGTGGCTGATGAACCAACCGGCAATCTGGACACGGTCACGGCCGAGACCATTTTCCAGATCTTCGAGAAGTTGGTTGGCCAAGGAAAAACCGTCATCATGGTCACACATGATAAAGATCTCGCGCCCCGTTTTTCCCGCCGGCTGCATATTTCGGACGGCGAGATCGTCGACCAGCCAGGCAATGGCCAGGCTCGAAGCCAGCATAAAACCCGAAAATTCTCCCAACCCATCGATGGCTCAACTCCATCTGGGGAAACTAAAAAACCGGCTGTCACCAATGGGAAAACGAAAGTGTTGGAAACGCCGGCCATCTCTGATGTAAAGGCCCCCTTGCCAGCAGCACACCAAGAGCGCAACCAGGCAACATACGCCTACGATCCAGACAAACCGGCCATCCTCTTGCGCGACGTGGTCAAGACTTACGTAAACGCTGCGGGTGCCTTTACGGCTCTCAAGGGCATCAACCTGAAGATGAATTACGGGCAATTTATCGCCATCGTCGGCAAATCTGGCAGCGGCAAATCCACGCTACTGAATATGCTCACCGGGATCGACCACCCCACGTCCGGCGAAGTGATGGTGGGCGGCGAACGGATCTACGAAATGACCGAAAGCCAGCGGGCCCTGTGGCGCGGCCGTAACGTGGGCATCGTCTTTCAATTCTTCCAGTTGCTGCCTACCCTGACTTTGCTGGAAAACACCATGTTGCCCATGGATTATTGCGATGTTTACCCGGCCGACGAACGTCCTGATCGGGCCATGGAATTACTCAGGATGGTCAACCTGGAGAAGTTAGCCTACGAACTACCTGCCTCGGTTTCCAGTGGGCAACAGCAGAGCGCCGCTATCGCCCGGTCGCTGGCAACTGATCCGCCGATCATCGTGGCCGACGAGCCGACTGGCAACCTGGATTCTCGCTCAGCGGAGGTCATCATTGGCGTATTCCAGGAGCTGGCTGCCCAGGGTAAGACTATCCTGATCGTTACCCACGATCCCTCACTCACCAAACGCACCAACCAAACGGTGATCATCTCGGATGGCGAGATCGTCGACGAAGCGGTAGCCAACGCCCTGCCCTTGTTAGACCACCCACAGATGCTACAGGCAACACGCCAGGCAGCCAGGCGTGTGTACCCGCCCGGGGCGACCATCATTCGCCAGGGGGAACACGTGGAACATTTCTTTATCATCACCAGTGGCGAGGTGGACATCGTCCTCAACAACCCGCAATGCCCAGAGATGCATCTAGCCCGCCTGGGCCAGGGTCAATTTTTCGGCGATGTTGAATTGATGCATGGCGGGGGCTCCATTGCCAGCGCCCGAGCCGCCTCAGATAGATCAGTGGAGGTGGCCTTGCTACCCCGGGAGATCTTCCACCAGTTATTGCGCACTTCGCCATCTACTGAGGAGGCCCTGATCAGAGTTGCTCAGGATCGCCTGGCCGAAAACCAGAGCCGTCGCGAGGGATGTGCTGAGTGATGAAATCCATCCTGGGCTTTCTGCGACCACGCTGGCGGAAGGTGCTGGCTGACTTATCAGATAACAAGATGCGCACCCTGATGGTCGTGGCCTCCATCGCCGTGGGCGCCTTCGCCGTGGGCACCATCACCACCGCCTATGCTATCCTCTCCGAGGACATAAATGCCAGCTTTGCCTCGGCCCACCCGGCTAATATCGAGATAGTGACCGATCCCTTCGAGGAAGAGTTCATCCGTTCTGTAGAGAAGGTTCCCGGTGTGGCCGATGCTGAAGGGCGCCACATTCTGGGAGTCCGGGCCAGCCTGGACGGCGAAACCTGGCAAAGTCTCGACCTGGTGGCATATGAAGATTTCGAAAAGCCCAATATTAACTTGCTGGCCCCCCTTGAAGGGGCCTCTATTCCGGACAGCCGCCAATTACTCATCGGGCGGGATCGCTTCAAAGAAACGGGCTTCCAGGTGGGGGATGTGCTCCAGATTCAACTGCCGGATGACACCATCCGCACCATGCCGGTCGTGGGCATCGTGCGCGATCAAACCACCGGGGTGGGCGATTTCATGGCCCCACCATTGGGCTACATCGCTTTTGATACCCTGGAGTGGTTAGGCCGGGGAAGCTATTACAACCGCCTCCAAGTCACGGTTAGTGGTGATTCCAATGACGAAGAGGTCATCACGGGCGTCTCCGACGCGGTCAAAGACAAGATCGAAAAGAACGGTCTCCAGGTTTACCAGACCCGAACGAATAAAACCAACGAACATCCCATGGCCTCCACCGTCCTGGCAGTGATCGGCGTCTTGGGTGCGTTGGGCTTGCTGATCATGCTCTTAAGTAGTTCGCTGATTGTCAACACCCTGAATGCTCTGCTCACCCAGCATTTGCGCCAGATCGGGGTGATGAAGCTGGTGGGCGCCCGCAGCTTACAGATCCTGGGGATGTATCTCATATTGATCCTCTCCTACGGTATCATCGCCTTAATCATTGCCGTCCCGTTAGGGGTATTAGCCGGTAATGGATTGGCAAATTTTCTAGCCGATTTCCTGAAGGCAAAGGTTCAGGAATTCCGGGTGGTACCGGTGGCGATCCTGTTGCAAGTTTTGATCGCCCTCATCGTGCCTCTGGTCGCCGGTTTTGTCCCGGTAAACAGTGGTTCTAAAACCACGGTGCGCCGGGCCATTAGCAACAATGGTCCTGGGCAACAGGCGGCCGGCAGCCGCCGGCTGGATCGCCTGGGAAATTGGTTTAGCTGGCTCTCCAGGCCCGTGCTACTATCCATCCGCAACACTTTTCGTCGCCAGGGGCGCCTGGCCCTTACCTTATTCACCTTGACCATCGGTGGGGCGATCTTTATCGCCGTTTTCAACGTGCGGGCCTCAATGGAGCAGTTTATGGACCAGTTGGGCCAACATTTCCGGGCTGACATCACCCTCAATTTCGCCCAACCTTACCGGTTTTCCAGGGTCGAACAAGCCGTATATCAGGTGCCCGGGGTGGAGCATATCGAAGGCTGGGCGGCCGCCAACGCCGACATTTTAGGTCCAGACGACAAAGTCGAAGAAGATATCTATATCCTGGCCCCTCCCGCCAATAGTTCATTGCTCGATCCTGAGATCGTCGCCGGACGCTGGCTTGTGCCGGCCGACCAGAAAGCCCTGACAGTCTCGGACTCCATCTGGGATCTTTATCCCGACTTGCAACCCGGGGATACTCTGCGCCTGAATGTGCAGGGACGGTGGGAAGATGACTGGATGGTGGTAGGGGTGTTCCGTTTTTCTACCCCATTAGGTGACACACTGGCCTATGCCAACTATGACATGATTTCCGACCTCTTCAATACGCCCGATAAGGCCTCCTCCTACCGGGTAGTGACCGAATTACACACCCTGGAGGGGCAGGAACAGGTCGGCAAAAGGCTCGACCAGCATCTACGGGCCCAGGGCTTTCACTTGCATGACGTGGAAGTTGGGGAGGTCACCAGGGAACAGAATTCACAGGGAATCAATATTCTGGTCATATTTTTGCTGATCATGGCCCTGCTTACGGCAACTGTGGGCAGCATTGGGCTGACCGGCACCATGGGCATGAATGTCTTGGAACGCACTCGCGAGATTGGCGTCATGCGGGCCATCGGGGCCGTGGACCTGGCCATCATCAAGCTGGTGGTCGTGGAGGGGGTGCTCATCGGCCTGATCAGTTGGTTCCTGGCCGTCATCTTCTCTTTCCCAATTAGCTACTTGTTGTTGTCCATCATCAGCAAGGCCATGATTAACTCCCCCATGCCCCTAGCCTTCACTTTGCTGGGTTTTGCCATCTGGCTCGTGGTGGTCGTGGCCCTTTCGGTGATAGCCAGCATGTTGCCGGCCCGCAACGCAGCCCGCCTGACCATCCGCGAGGTGCTGGCCTACGAGTAATTGGATGGCAGTATCGTGGGTCAACGTTTGTCAAATTTGTAGTTCGCGTCCTCAGATGCGAATGGATCGCGCCAGTTATTAACATCCGTAGTTCGCATCCTCAGATGCGAATGATTCGCACCAGTAATTAACATCCGTAGTTCGCATCCTCAGATGCGAATGGTACCCGACGAATTGCGGCCGGTATCCGGTGAATTGCGGTATCTGAGGATGCCTTCTACAAGATGATCTTGCCAAATGAATAGAATCCAACTGCCAGATGCCATTTACTACATTACAACAGTGGTATACAACCGGCTGGCTATTTTCTCGTCTGCCAGCTACGTCATCGCTGTCATCGATAGCCTGAACTTCTATCGGTACAAACAACAATATAAACTCTTGGGATACGTTATCATGCCAGATCATCTACACCTGCTCATCTGGCTTCAAGGTAAATCTACCATTTCCGAGATCATGCGCGATCTGAAAAAATACACGGCCGTTCGCATCATCCGCCAGGCGGAAGTGGAAAACAAACAAGAATGGCTGACCGCATTTACGCAGGCGGGAACCAAGACCGGGCGCAGCCAAAACAAAGTCTGGCAAGACAGCTTTTGGGACAAAATTATCTACTCGGACAAAATGTTGCGGCAGAAGTTGAACTATATCCATCGAAATCCGGTGCGAGCCGGTCTGGTAGATTCAGTAGATGCCTATCCTTATTCAAGCTACCGTAATTATGTAGAAGACGATGACTCATTAATATTGATAGATAAAGATTGGTGATAAGCAACATCAGCACATGTAGCACATGT
>Ga0209536_100003116_pt1 | contig 26807 bp, 21 predicted proteins | sample DeeMarSeWOR28_12_FD_187461 | JGI IMG/M metagenome (GOLD analysis project Ga0209536, IMG submission 187461) | Marine sediment microbial communities from White Oak River estuary, North Carolina - WOR-2-8_12 (SPAdes) (version 2) | ecosystem: Environmental > Aquatic > Marine > Intertidal zone >... | reverse complement strand
TCAAAACAACAGGACGATCGAGGCAGCTGGGCTAAGCCAGTCGAAAAACTCAGGGTCAATGAGACTTATCAAGAAGCGATAAACTTGAACGTTGATGGACGGCAGCTATCAGGTTTAACTCACGGCTTTGGCCAGCTGTGGCAAAAAACTTATAAAGTGCGCTTAAGCGGAAAAACGATTACTCCCCAGGAGGTAATCCAATCCTGGAAAGCTAACTTTTCAACCTTCTGGCCAGAGGGGAACAACTTGTATGTGCCGCTAACTGGCATTCAACCTGGGGAAGTCGGCCTGATAAACTTAACCGCACCCGGCGGTCTCAAACTCTCAACTGGTGTTATGGTGATCTATGCTGATGATGTTTCTTTCTCATTTATGACCCCGGAAGGTCACATGTTTGCCGGAATGATCACCTTCAGTGCTTTCGAGGAAGATAATGGCACATTTGCGCAGGTGCAAGCCCTGATACGCGCCAATGATCCAGTTTATGAGATGAGCTTCCGCATGGGTTTTGGCCATAAATCTGAAGATGAATTTTGGAAAGCAACCTTATCAAACCTGGCTACTTATCTGGGTGTTGGAAACCCCCAACCTACCCAGACGAACTCGCTTATCGATCCCCGCATGCAATGGGCTGAATGGCGTAATATCTGGAAAAATGCCGGGATCCGCTCGGGGCTGTATATGCCAGTAGCGATGGTTAAAAAAGTGTTTACTCGAGGGTAATGAAATCGAATTAGCAGTGAGGCTGGCAGGTCAATGCCAGCCTCACTGCATAAGGCAAATAAATCTTTATAGGACAATCAAGAGATCTTTGGTATGAGCACCTATGATGCCATAATCGTCGGTTCTGGCCCCAACGGCCTGGCGGCAGCTATCACCCTTGCCCAGGGTGGAAAAAGAGTCCTGGTGCTGGAAGCCAAGGACACGTTGGGTGGGGGAACTCGCACCGCTGAAATCACCCTGCCGGGTTTCCAGCATGATATCTGCTCGGCAATACATCCGCTTGGTATAGCCTCGCCTTTTTTTCGTCATTTACCTCTAACAAATTTCGGGTTGGAATGGATTCATCCCCCATTAGCGCTGGCGCATCCTTTTGATGATGGTCACGTGGCATATTTGAATCGTTCTATCGATGAAAGTGCGGGGAGCATGGGAATAGACAGGCAGGCTTATAAAAAACTGATGGCTCCTTTTGTTGGCTCCTGGCAGGATATTCTTCAGGATATCCTCGGACCATTTCCGCTCATGCCACACCATCCCATCAGCCTGACCCGTTTTGGTCTGCAAGCCCTACGTTCTGTGCGTGGGTTTGCAGAAACCAATTTTACGGGTGTCCAGGCGCGTGCCCTTTTCGCTGGTCTGGCTGGCCACGGTATGCTGCCCCTCGAAGATGTCACCACGGCTTCGATCGCAATCGTGCTGGGTATGTTGGCTCATGCAGTCGGCTGGCCAATTCCCAAGGGTGGCTCGCAAGCCATCAGCAATGCCATGGCAGCATACTTTAATTCTCTCGGGGGTGAGATCATCACAGGACAGGAAGTAAAGTCACTGGACGATTTACCAGTCTCAGAAGTTGTTTTGCTGGATATTACCCCGCGGCAGATTGTACAGATTGCTGGTGATCGCTTACCCTCGAGATATCGCCAGCGATTGGAGAGCTATCGGTATGGTCCTGGAGTTTGCAAAGTGGATTACGCCCTGAGTGGAGCAATTCCCTGGAAATCGACGGATTGTAACCGGGCTGGCACGGTCCATTTGGGAGGCTCCTTAGAAGAGATCAGCGCTTCAGAACGGGCAGTTTGGGGGGGAGAGCACCCCGAAAGACCGCTGGTTTTACTGGCACAGCAAAGTTTATTTGATGATACCCGTGCCCCTGGTGGTCAGCACACATCCTGGGCTTATAGTCATGTGCCTAATGGGTCCACTGAGGATTTCAGTGAGCAAATCACCGCACAAATTGAGCGCTTTGCTCCAGGGTTCCGGGACTTGATTCTGGCAAAACATGTATATACAGCAACCCAAATGGAGACCTACAATCCTAATTATATTGGCGGAGACATCAATGGCGGTGTGCAGGATTGGCGGCAGCTATTCACCCGGCCGGTGGCACGCTGGTCACCTTATACCACCCCGGTTGAAGGGCTATACATCTGTTCATCTTCCACACCTCCAGGTGGAGGTGTGCATGGTATGTGCGGGTATCATGCAGCGAAAAGTGCACTTAAGAGTCTTGGATAATACACTTCATTGGGATACAAGGGCAGTATGGCTTGATTCACCAGATTGCTGGAAATTACCTTGGCCTATTGGTTTTGGCTGATCATGGATTTAATCGCTGAGCGAAGGACCGCGCCTGACGCGTGAGAGGACTACCTCCAAGTCCGGCTCATCCCATAAGGCTTCGATCCACCAAGTTGCCCCGGCCTCCTTAAAGGAAGTGACAACCTGCGATGCTTTTGCTGGATCGTTTATCGGTGTTTTCCCTTCAACGATGATGTCGAAGGGAAAACCGGGCTCACTGTTTGCATTGATGTAGGCCTTGATTTCCGTCAACTGTTCAGAACGTATAGGTTCCATGCTTACCCGACCGGAATCTGTCAGGATGGCTGGAAGTAACCCGTCATACTTGAGCGCCCTGTGCATGGATTTATTGCTCGGCCAGGCACCGACCACCCAGATGGGAATGCGCGGCTGTTGAACCGGTGGAGGAGGTGGTTGGAAAGTGTTTTCAGTTACGGTGACCTGATAATGTTGTCCCTGATGGTTGAATGGTGTTCCTGACCACAGTTTAGTGAGGATAAGCAAGGATTCATCCAGTAGATCGGCGCGTGTCTTGCGGTCAGTGATCTCGCCAAAATCCTCGAACCCCGTATCAACAGCGCCCAAGCCAACGGATAGGATCAAACGACCATTCGACAGGTTGTCAAGTGTGGCAGTTTCGCTGGCGATCTTCCAGGGGCGCATGCGGGATAGAGGAGAGAGCATGGTGCCCAGGCGAATTTGATCTGTCACCATGGCGGCTGCAGCCAGGCTGATCCAGGCATCAATGCCCCATACAGGCTCCCAGACAAAGAATCCATCCCAGCCTGATTTCTCTGCCTGGTGAGCGAAATCGGCAGCAGTCCTGGCATCCCCTTTTGGCAAAACGAATCCGAACTTCATCACCTACCTCCGGTCGCTTCATTCGAATACAAAATACATCAACAATTTATACCATTGGTAGTTTATTGGTGCCGGGGTTGACTCTGCTAGAAGGTCGGGTATAATCCATCCACATCGTTTGAAAAGATTTGCATGGAGCCAAGTAACCGCGAGATCACACAGAGATCTGCCGGTTGGTGCGAGGCAGTAGAAACAGCGGTGAATTCCACTCCATCGACCACTATGGGTCAATCGCTCCTGCAGGGATTCGATCGTAAGGGAGCCGGGTTCGCCCGTTAGCGCGCTACAGAGGCCGCAATGTGCGGCAAAAGCAGGTGGCACCACGAGCGCCCCCTCGTCCTGCAATACGAGGGGGCTTATCTATTCTGGTACAGGAAGAAATCGGAGGTGCAATTATGATAGACATTAACCTGATTCGAGAAAATCCAGATATTGTGCGCGCAGCCCTGCGCAAGCGCCAAGAGGATCCTGGACCCGTAGACCAGGTTTTGAAATTTGATGAAGAGCGCCGGGCGATAATTCAGCAGGTCGAGGGTCTCAAAGCAGAGCGTAATACGGTCTCCAAAGAGATAAGCAAGATGAAAGACCAGGCTGCTCGGCAGGAAAAAATTGACCAGATGCGCATTGTCGGGGAGCAGATCGATGTGCTTGACCAAAACCTACGCAATGTTGAGGCGCAGCTGGATGCGATCATGTCGGTGATACCTAACATACCAGAACCAGATGTACCGCTCGGGGTTGATGAAAGCGAAAACGTGATCATCAAGACAGTTGGAGAATTACCCGAGTTTGATTTCACGCCACAAGCACATTGGGATTTGGGACCAGCCCTAGGGATCATAAATTTTGAGCAAGGCGTGAAGGTGACTGGATCGCGCTTCTATGTACTGAGCGGCGCGGGTGCCCGCTTGCAGCGAGCGCTGATCGCCTGGATGCTGGATGTACACATTAAACAAGGTTATACAGAGAAATACACCCCATTCATGGTGAAGAGCGATATTCTTTTCGGAGCGGGACAGCTGCCTAAATTTGCTGACAACCTTTATAAGGATCACGAAGAAGATCTGTGGATGGTACCAACCGCCGAAGTTCCCCTTACTGGACTGCATCTTGACGAAATCCTGGAGGAAGGTAACCTTCCTCTCCATTACACTGCCTATACTCCCTGTTTCCGCCGCGAGAAGATGAGTGCTGGCAGGGATGTGCGCGGTATCAAGCGCGGTCACCAGTTTGATAAAGTTGAGATGTACAAATACTGTAAACCAGATGAATCGCCGGTAGAATTCCAAAAGATGGTTGCAGATGCAGAGCAAGTGTGTGCTGACCTGGGATTAACCTACAGGATCAACCAGCTGTGTACAGGCGATCTTGGTTTCGGCGCCCGCATCACCTATGATATTGAGGCGTGGGCACCTGGCTGTGGAGAATGGCTGGAAGTATCTTCAATTTCGAATGTGGGCGATTTTCAAGCCAGGCGAGCCAACATCCGCTACCGCCCTGAAGGGGGCGGTAAGACTCGCTTCGTACATACCCTGAACGGGTCGGGCCTGGGGATGCCGCGCACCTTGATCGCAGTGCTGGAAAACTACCAGCAAGCAGATGGCTCAGTGCAGGTTCCACCAGTCCTGCAACCCTGGATGGGCGGGATCGAAGAAATCAGAGCCGAGGGATAAATTGGCCGCCTGGGTAGAAGTCTTCGCGTTCTGGTTTACACTGAGTATCATGCTGCTGGGGTTGGTGCTATTGATCATCCCCATTTTCCCTGGGATCACTGTCATTTGGGTGGCAGCCTTACTGTACGGGTTTGTGGCAGGATTTGATGCCCTGGGGATTGTCGTGCTGGTTATTATCACGCTGGGGATGATCGCCGGGATCAGCGCAGATAATATCTTGATGGGAGCCGGGGCGCGCCAGGGAGGCGCGTCCTGGTTAACCATTATCGTGGCTTTAATCGCAGGCATACTTGGAACTTTTCTCTTTCCTCCAATTGGGGGATTGATTGCCATCCCAATCGCCATCTTCCTGCTGGAGCTGCTACGCGTGCGCGAGTGGCGCGACGCCTGGCGGGCTACTCGCGGATTGGCATTGGGATGGGGGTTATCCTTCCTGGTGCGTTTTGGGATTGGTTTAGTAATGATCGCCATCTGGATGGGATGGGCGATTTATCGACAGTAAGCAATTCATCTTAGGGGGAGTAGAAAACCATCCCAATCCCCATTTTTTCTAATCCCTCACCTGCCCAGTGCTCCATGATTGCAGATTCTTCATCTAATGCTTGGAACAGTGCTGGGACCGCGCGAGTATCGGCGATCAACGCCAGGGCACGGGCTGCTTCAATGCGTGAAATTTGAGGGCCATCCTGCAAGACTGCTATCAGATCAGGAACGGCATCACTCCCTACTGCAATGAGTGCATCGCCGGCAAGGCGGCGTAGAAGCTGGTCTGCGCAACCGAGTGTTTGAACTAACGCGGGAATTGCCCGGGGGACTGGCTGCTGCTGGAGAGCCAGAGCCGCACATTGGCGGACAGGGATGTCTGGATCATCCAGAGCATGGATGAGCAAGGAATGAGCCTCAGGAGAATCGATGCCTGCAAGAGAGCGCACCGTCCACCAACGGACATCCATGCTGCTGTCAGCGAGCAGCTGGCTGAAAATCTCAGGGTTTTGCGAGCCAAGATTGGCAAGCTCCTGAGCCGCTTGATCTGCAAGCGTATCCGAATCGCTGGTAAATTCGGCCGTGATTGTAGATATATCGATTTCAACCATTGGGTCTTATTCGGGAGGTGGGATGGGTAAATCTTCCTTTGTTGTGGAAACCCATTTATCCCCTTCATCGATCAACATTACAGGGATATCATCACGAATCGGATATTTGCGATTGCAATCTTGGCAAATCAACCAGGCTTCCTTGTAGTATTCGAGTAGGCCTTCAGTTTCCCTGACACAGTTGGGACAACGCAGAATATCCAATAGTTCCTGACTGACCATGGTGCTCTCCTCCTGGAAGAATTGTTATCAGGTGTATTTTACCCTTCATTTTTCTTTTTCTTGCCTTCTTCAGGTGGCATATCTTTAGTACCCGGACCATATTCCCAAACCTCTCGCCACGGTAAGTAATGGGTGGTAAAAACATCCTCGAACAGGATTTCACCGTTGCGGGTCACGGTGCGGTTAACCGAAACGTCAGCACCTTCAACAGCCCAGTCCACTTTCACAACTTCACCTTTGTCGAGCTCTGGATTTTCAATGTAAAGCGGGTCAGGAGGATCGACCTTGTTTTTCAAACCTGTGGTGTGCCAGTCTACAGCGCGTCCATCTGAGGTTGAATAAAATTTCCAAGTCAGCGTGCGTGCTGCCTGGTTGACATAAGTCTCCATGAGCAACCAGTGTTGCGAGTCATTTATAAATTTGAAATCCACAAGAGGGGTATAAACCGTGGCATCTAATCCAGCAAGACTGGTGTTGTAACCACCATCCGCATTTAGTTCATAATAGCCCACCCGGTACGCATGAGGATAGCGCTCGACGACCGGGTAGCCGCCGAAAAATACTGTCCGGAAAAGGGTTGTGCTGACCTGGCAAACACCACCACCAACGCCCTCGATGGTGCGATCGCCATAAATGATCAGAGCTTCTGCGTAACCATTATCAAGGCTGACATCACCCAGGGCTTCTCCCATCGAGAATGTTGTGCCGGGGGGAATCAGGATGCCATGGTATTGTGCTGCAGCAGTGGTAATATTTTGTATGCGCGCTGCACTGGAACCATAAAAATACGAGGTGTGAGAACTAACCAGCTCGGTAATGCCCAGCTCTTCGGCAGTTGCTTCATCTCCAACTTCTGGTTTGACCTGATCAAGGCTCAGCGGGATATCATGCTCGCCAGCCATAAGGCTTTCATTAATGGATTGGATGGATTCTTCGATATTAAGTGAACGCCCAATGACGGCCGGTTCGATCACTTCCAGCTGCCTGGTGTCATCATTGAACATCATGCGGGCATTCTTGCGATCAACAGCCAATTGTGGTGCTATGCCCTCAAGGAATGACACCAATCCAGCGGTTTGAAGTCCAACCTGGTACCTGTCCCCATCCGAATCGCTTACCTTTTCTATCTTGATCAGCTGGGCGAGATAATCCTGGTCAAAGGTCCAGGATGCAGGATCTCCTTCGACAGGATCGGGAATCGTTAGTTCCAAGGGTTGGCTGAGGATTTGTCGTGCGAACTGGGCCTGTTCTTCGACATTCTCAATCACAGGAATATCACGATCGATTACCATTTGAACTTCACTATCCTGCATGGTTTGTAGCTGCGGGTGGAGATTGGATAATGTTTTTGGTATATTAAGGTGCCTGCCAACCTGGCTGGGGAGAACAACGACTTCGGCACCCTCAATGCTGAGTGAAGCCTCTACCTTTTGCGCATCCGTTTGGGCCGCGATCCCCTCCAGATAAGCATGGGCAGCTTTTTCGCTAAATACGTACGTGGGAGGTAGGTTGATTCCTAAATACCATGAACTGAACTGTTCTTTGAGACGGTTGAGTGGTCCAGCGGTGCGCCCATGTGCGTAGGCTGCCGCAATAGAAGCCTGAGGGTTTAAGAAAAATCCAATCTCAGCAGGAGAGGTCAGCCAGATTTTCTCGCCATCACGAAATAATATCTTCCCCTGTTTGGGATAAACCAATTCGGATTCTAAAAGCTGTGCAGCTTCTGAGGGATCCAGCCCAGAGAGGTCTACACCAGCTACAGCCACTCCGGGAAAAATCTTTCCCGCAAAGGAAATGTTGAAGCCGATTACTACAGCTACTGCCAGCAAGCCAAAGATAATCATTCCCCCAGTGATGGCAGCGATAATCTGAGGAATGAGGTCAATCGGTGGTGAAACCGGTTGTGGGGCGGTTGAAATCTCTTTCATGCGATGATTAAAACGTGGTTTGAAAGGGCAAGGTTCCAATTTTATGAATTTTTATTTTACCAAAAAGCCCTGTTTTATAATTAGAGGTGGCTAAGAACCAGATTATTGAGTAGCTGGAGATCAGAATGGATGAAGATACAAGAGATTATGGCTTTAGTACCCTGGTGAATCACTTTGCAGAAGAGGATTTTCCTCACCGGGCGCATGTGATGCCTATTTACCAATCATCCCTTTTCAGCTTCCCGGATCATGCAACCGGTGTATCCATTTATGATGGTTCACTGCAAGGATACACCTATACCCGCGCAGGGAATCCCAATGTGGACCATTTCGCGCGCAAAGTTGCCCGCTTGGAAGCGATGGATATGATTCGTAAGCAGAGCGGGAGCCAGCTTGATGACCTGGTGTTGGGCAAGGCATTTGCGTCAGGAATGTCAGCGATCTCCTCTGCTATTTTGGCGCGTGTGAAATCTGGGGAGACGATCGTAGCCCAGGAATCACTCTACAGCAATGCATTCAACTTCCTGAAAAAAATCGCGCCGCGCATGGGGATCGAAGTAATTTGGGTTAAAGATACCACAGCTGCAGGGTGGGAAGCTGCGCTGGAGGCGCATCCGAACGCAACCCTGGTGTATGCAGAAACCCCGGCTAACCCGATGATGTTGGTGGTGGATTTGGCCGAAGTGGCGGAGGTTGCCCACCGTTATGGTTGCTGGTTGGTTGTGGACAATACTTTCGCCACTCCTTATTGCCAGCGTCCATTCAACCAGGGGGCAGATGTTGTGGTTCACTCAGCAACCAAGTACCTTTCAGGACACGGGGTGATGATCGGCGGATTGGTTATCAGCCCCCACCTTGATTACATGAAACAGAATATCCCGTTAATTATGAAAACCCTGGGTGGTGCTCCAAGCCCATTTGATACTTGGTTAGCAAATCTAGGTTTAAAAACTTTGGAACTGCGCATGCAACGGCATTGCGAGAATGCGCTGACTGTAGCTCGCTTTTTGGACGACCATTCAGCAGTCAAAAGGGTCAATTATCCCGGATTGAAATCTGATACGGGCCACCCGATCGCAAAGCGGCAGATGTATGCCTATGGAGGCATGGTTTCGTTTGAATTGAAAGGAGGCTTGGAAGCAGGGGCGCGATTGATGGATAGATTGCGATTGGTTACCCTAGGGGTAAGTTTAGGCAATGTGGACAGCCTGATCCAGCATCCTGCAAGCATGACCCATGTCAGTGTGCCGCCGGAAGAACGGGAGAAGATGGGTATCAGTGATGGGCTGGTGCGATTTTCTGTTGGAATAGAGAATGAGCAGGATTTACTCGCTGATCTCGAACAAGCACTGGACATGTGATTGGCAGTTCACCCGAATTAAGAAATTTCCAGGATGGAAGACAGATTGTTTCGCTTATCATTAGAGTATAATCAGTCTGCCCTGTGGAACTTTGGATAATGCTATACCGTCTCAAGAAATAAAAGTGTGATTATGCGGCGCTCCTATCATTTATCCACAGAGCTGACAAACATGTTTATGAAAAACCATTGGCTGTTGTTCTTGGTTTTCACCCTGATAGTGGTCTCTTCTGCATGTTCATTTCCAAGTGGAGAGACTCCCGTTCCATCCCCACCGCCATCACAGGAAATTGTTGAGCAGGCTACTCCAACGCAGCCTGCTGTACCTACCGCAACACCTCGCCCACTCCCGCCAGACCTGGTTGAGAGCGCGCCATTTGCAAATTCCGAACTCGGATTAGATGGGGCAGTCATTTTTTACTTTAACCAGGCGATGGACCGTTCAACCGTAGAGGCATCATTTTCTGGTATCCCGGGTAGTTTCCAGTGGATTGATGATGCGACACTGATCTTTACTCCCAACCGCCCGTTATCACCAGCAGCGCAGGTAAATTTGGGATTTGATACCCAAGCTGTGGCGTTGAACGGCCTGCCTTTGGTTGAACCCATCAACCTGGTCTTCCACGCAGCTGGATATTTAAACCTGGCCCAAACCGTTCCTGAACAGGGTGCGACGGAGATCGATCCCGCGGCTCCTATTGTGGCAAGTTTCAACCGTCCAGTGGTACCCTTGGGTGCTGATGTGGCAAGTCTGCCTGCTGCGTTTTTCCTGGAGCCCGACGCGGCGGGGGATGGGGAATGGATTAATACGAGCACCTACATGTTTACCCCCAAGCCATCCCTGGCAGGTGGAACGGATTACACAGTTAAAATCAAGGATGATTTGGTTAGTCTGGATGGAACTCCACTCCAAACGGGACATTCCTGGTCATTCAATACAGCCATGCCCAATCTGTTATCGGTGGAGCCTGTAGATGGCAGAGGGGATGTGAGCCTGGATTCAACCATGGTGCTGACTTTCGATCAGCCGATGAATCCTAACAGCATCACTGATGAGTTCGTCCTTATCGAAGCTGACGATCGCCGGGTGGAGGGGGAGTTTACCTGGAATAAAGATGCAACCGAATTTACTTTTACTCCAGACAGGCTATATAAACGAAATCGGGTTTATTTCTATCAGCTAGGTGAAGAGACCTTGTCAGCTGGGGGGACAGCGATCGGAACAGATTATGAAGGGACCTTTCAAACCATCCCAGAGCTGCTGGTAATAAATAGCGATCCTGATAATGGAGGCCAAAAAGAGGTATATAGCGGGATTGCAATTGATTTCAACGCACCAATAAATTCTAAAAACATTTTCCAATTTATTACCATCGAGCCTCGTGTGGTTGACCTTCAGGCAAACACCGATGAGAGTGAGCGGACTTTGTGGATTGGGGGTTTCTTCGAGCCCGATACCTCGTACGCGCTGACCGTGTCACCAAACCTGCCCGATAAGTGGAACGGACGCCTCGGCCAGGAATTTAAGTTAGATTTTCGCACCAAACCACTGGCTCCTAATTTGGTGCTAACTTCTGGTTCCGAAGCACTTTTTGTAACTCCGGATCAATCAAGCATCTTGCTTCAAGTAACCAATATTGCTGAGTTGACATATTCGCTGGGAGCTGTGCCGATTGAAGATTTTCAACAATTAATCGCTCCTGATAGTTATGAACTGCGCCAATCCTACCGCCCGGAGCGAGAACTGACACTGCTGCGCGAATTAGATATCCCTCCAAATCAGAGTACTGTGGTAGAGATCCCGCTCTCATTGGACGGTGGTCCACTTGCTCCGGGAATCTACTCGCTACGCTTTAGTACAGGGATTGATTATATTCATTCTGGACCTTACTTCCTGATCGTAAGTAATATCAATACCACGATGAAGCTCAGCGCGACAGATGTGCTGGTTTGGGCGATAAATATCCAAGATGGTTCTGCGGTGATGAACACTCCTGTAACTGTCTTTGCGGAAAGTGGTGAAACACTAGCCCAGGGGCAAACGAACGCTGAAGGTATCCTATACTCGGAAATTTCTGTCAGGGAGATGGAAGATATTTACGGTGTATCGTACGCATTTCTTGGAGAACCCGGCGACGAGAATTTCTCAGTAGGCTTATCAAGTTGGGGGCAGGGATTTGATGGCAGCAGCTTTGGATATCCAGTTGATTATTCCCCACCACACATACAAGGCTATATCTATACTGATCGGCCTATCTACCGTCCCGGACAACAGATAAAATTCAAAGTGATCCTGCGAAATGCTTATAATGGGCGCTATGAGCTACCGGATCAACAAAATTTGATCCTTGACCTGGTTAATGATACCGGCGAACAAATCGCTACCCTTGATCTACCACTTTCCGAATATGGGACTGCACATGGTCTCTACACGTTACACGAAGATGCAGAACCTGGCACCTACCGTTTCGTCCTTGATGGTGAAGGGTATTCGGGAGTTGCATTCCAGGTGGCGGAATACAGAAAACCAGAGATCGACCTGCAGGTAAACTTCCCTGAAGACCAGCTGCTGGCAGGCATGAACTCCACGGCCAGTGTAACGGCAAACTATTTCTTCGGTGCCCCGGTGGGAAATGTTGCTGTTAAGTGGACGTTGCTGCGTACGCCATCAGAATTCAATATTCCTGGCTACCAATCAGGACAAGCAGATATGCATTGGCTTTCAGGGCTGCCTGGTTTCTATTCTTTGGGATTCCAGGAGGAGATTGATCAGGGAGAGGGGATAACAGATTCATCTGGCTCACTTGAAATTGATTTGAAATTACCCCAGGAAAATGAACGCTTTGATTACGTGCTGGTGGCAACAGCAATTGACGAAAGTGGAATGCCTGTCAGTGCCAGCGCAACAATCCCGGTCAATCCCGCACAATTTTATATTGGGGTCAGACCCGATTCATGGTCGGGCAGGGTTGGGCGCGAAACAGGTTTTGATATCCAGGTTGTGGATTGGTACCAGGAACCCGCTGGTACGCAACCCTTGCGCGCCGAATACAGCAAAATCACATGGGAAAAGGTTGAGTCACAGCCCGGGGATATGCGTGGCTTTCCGGAATATAAAGCCAGTTATGACCAGGTAGGTAGTGTTGATCTTGTGAGCGGGCCTGATGGTAAGGCAAGGATCGCATTTACTCCTCCAGAGCCAGGGACATACCAGCTGCAAGTTGCGGGAAGCGGTGATGGTGGAGAAAACGCAATCACCCAAATTATCTTGTGGGTGGGAGGTCCAGGCCAGGCAGATTGGCCAACATTACCGAATAAACGGCTGCGTTTAACCGCAGATAAAGATTCCTACCTTCCTGGTGAAACAGCTCAGGTGTTTCTTCCAAACCCATTGGGCGATGGCGCGTTGGCATTGGTTACCATTGAACGGGGAAACTTATTTGAACATCAAATCCTGCCAGTAAACGGTTCAGGGATCGATATTCCAATAGGTCTAGGAAGTGAAAGGGCTCCTAATGTTTATATCTCTGTGACACTGATCAAGTCAGGTGGAGGTGAATCAGCGGATTTCCGCCAGGGTTACCTGCTGTTACCAGTGGAGCCAATCGAACAAACCCTCAAAGTTTCTCTAATCGGTGAGCCATCCCCCGTTGAGCCTGGTGGAGAAATCCTCATGACCCTTTTGGTTACCGATGGGCAGGGAACGCCAGTTCAAGGAGAATTTTCTCTATCAGTGGTTGACCTGGCAGTGCTTGCGTTGACCGATGCAAATTCACAGGATATTGTTTCTGCTTTTTATGGAGAACAACCTCTTGGGGTTGACACGAGTATAAGCCTCGCTGGCTCAACTCATTTGTTTTCCTTTGCCGCAGAAGGGATAGGTGGAGGGGGAGGTGAATTAGATCAACCAGTTCGAATCCGTGAAGAATTTCTTGACACGGCTTATTGGAAAGCAGACATCATCACTGGTGCAGATGGACAAGCCCAGGTGCGAGTCCCCCTGCCAGATAATTTAACCACATGGCAGTTGGAGGCGCGCGGTGTAACCCAGGATACCAAGGTGGGGGATGACAGCAACCTGGTGATCAGTACCAAGGAACTTCTGGTGAGACCGGTGACACCTCGTTTCTTTGTGGCAGGAGACCACGTCTTGCTGGCGGCGGTTGTACACAACAACAGCCAACAGGAAAAATTGGTTGAGGTTTCCCTACAGGCGACTGGCTTCACGTTGGATGAACCTGAGCTGATACTCCGGGAGGTACGCATTCCGGCTGGCGGTAGAGAGCGGGTTGAATGGTGGGGAACCGTCGAGGATGGCGAAGCAGTAGACCTGGTTTTTGCTGCCAATGCCGGTGACCTGCAGGATGCCAGTCGACCAGTTTGGGGCGATCTCCCGGTACTTAGATTCATCGCACCACAAACATTCGGAACCTCAGGCATTATGGATGAAGGTGGTGAGCTGTTGGAAGTGGTCAGCCTGCCGCGTTCAGTTGACCCAAAAAATGGTGAGCTGCAGATAGAGATGGCTCCTACCCTGGGTGCAGCGATGATAAGCGGTCTTGAAGCGCTCAAGTTTTTCCCATCTGGGAATACAGAACAAGCTGTTTCGCGGTTCCTGCCTAACCTGGAGACGTACCTGGTAATTCAGGAGTTTGGTTTGGAAGAACTGGGAATGCAATCCGGCCTGGAACATCTACTGGAGGATTCCATTGAGCAGTTAACTGGCCATCAAAACCCTGATGGTGGCTGGGGATGGTGGCGAGGCGAAGAAAGCGATCCATATATCACGGCATATGCGCTATATGGATTGGTCAGGGCATCCAATGCGGGTATCGAAGTAGATTCTGAAATGATCGCTATGGCAATCGATTATTTGACTGCCGCGCTGCCATCTCTGGATATGCTGGTTGAGCCCTGGCAGCTAGATCGCTATGCGTTTGTGCATTTTGTGCTTTCTGAGGCTGGTGAAGGGGATATCGTCGGTGCAGCCGCGCTCTATGCCGCAAAATCAAGTTTGAATCCCTGGGCGCAGGCATTTTTGGCTTTGACGTTCGAGAATCTGATCCCAGGTGATGAGCGCAGCCAGGTGCTATATTCTGAATTGGAATCAAGCGCGCAGCGATCTGCGACTGGTGCACATTGGGAGAATCAGGAGGATAGCTGGCAAAACATGAGTACAACACTGCAATCCACTGCGGTAGTCCTGTATACCCTAGCAACCCAGGACCCAGCTTCGCCTCTTGTGGCAGATGCATTGCGCTATTTAATGGCGCACCGCAGTGCATCGGGAGCCTGGTCATCCTCTTATGAATCCGCCTGGACCTTAATGGCTTTAGCCCAGGTTATGCAAGGGACAGGAGAGCTCAGCGGCGAGTTTGACTTCTCCGCTGACCTCAACGATAAGCCGATGGTGATTGGAGAGGCGGGTGGTAGTTCGCAGCTCACAGCTATTCAATCCAAAGCACCAATATCCGATCTTCATCCAAGCGAACCTAACAGTTTGTTGATCGCGCGTGGCGATGGTGTTGGCAGGCTTTACTACAACACGCATCTAAATGTATATCTCCCGGTGGAGGAAGCGGCTCCTCTGGACCGAGGGATTACGATAAGCCGGAAGTATTACCCTCCAGGTGTTAATTGCCAGGAAGAAGATTGCTCAGCAGTCGATCGTGCTGGGAACGGTGAGCTGGTAACTGTGCGGCTGACGCTCACCATACCTGAAACCACATATTACCTGATGGTCGAAGATTACATTCCTGCTGGAGCGGAGATACTGGATGTTAGTTTAAACACCAGCCAGGAAGCACAATACGATCCATCATCAGTCTTTGATACGGGTTGGGGCTGGTGGGAGTTCGGCTCGCCGCGCATTTATGATGACCATATTTCCTGGGCAGCAAACCAATTACCCCCGGGTACATATGAGCTTGTCTACCAGATTGTAACCTTGCTACCTGGTGAATACAGGGTGCTACCTCCCAGGGCGTACCAGCTCTACTTCCCGGAAGTACAGGGTAATGGCGCAGGTGAGTTGTTTGAGATTAAGGAATAGTGATATTGATATTAGCCAGGTGGTATCTGTCCTATAATAGGAAACAATTATCTAGTATAGAGAATCTCCTGTGACCCATCATTTTCGGGGTTATTAGTAACAGCGGATGTGCCAGCCGGTATGCGAGGTAGATATGGCAAATAAGAAGAAAAGTTCTATGATAAATTCAAGTGGAGGTGGTGTGTTTGGCGAAATTTCCAATCACTTTAAATTAATTTTTCGCCTGTTGCGAGATCCGAGAGTGAATCCCTTCTTGAAATTGATTCCCATAGCAACCCTGCTTTACCTGGTTATACCAGATATGATCTTAGGGCCTATAGATGATGCTGCGATAATCGGATTCGGGCTGTTTATCTTTGTTGAGTTATGTCCCCAACACGTTGTGGAGGAACATCGGGCTGCTCTAGCTGGTGAAATTCAAGGTCAATGGAAAGATACCCAGCAGATTGATGATGAAGATATCGTGGATGCCGAGTTTACAGAAGATAACTAGCAAGCGAGTAGAAAAAACGAATTTAGATTGATTCGCCAAATCAGCCTTCCCGTTATAATATTATTGATCACAGCTTGTGGTGGAACAGCTGACCCGATTCCACTCCAACCGACGCCAACTAGCGTTCCAAGCGGGTCGATTCTCCCAACCGAGACGTCAATTCCAACTGAAATTCCCCCTGTAACTAAAACCATTCCTCCCCCGGAAACCCAACTTGTTACGCCAACAACCATTCCGGTACCTGAAGCAGTTAAGCCGAGCCAGTATCCTGATCCTGCACAATTCGAATGGCAACAGATTGCTGGCGGGTTCAACAGTCCCATTGGGTTGGCAAATGCCGGGGATGGGTCTGATCGTCTATTTGTTATTGAACAACCCGGACTTATCCGTGTGATCCAAGAGGGGAAGGTTATGGATGAGCCTTTTCTTGATATCCGTGGGAGGATAAGCTGCTGCGGGGAGCGCGGCTTACTGGGACTTGCCTTTCACCCACGCTACCTTGAAAATGGGTATTTCTTTGTTAATTACACGGATATTAATGGGAACACAGCAATCTCACGATTTGCGGTTTCAGATGATCCTGGGCGGGTTGATGCGAGCTCCGAGACAATCGTACTGCAGGTTGAGCAACCGTATGCGAATCACAATGGCGGTGGGATCGCTTTTGGACCAGATGGTTATCTTTATATTGCGCTTGGGGATGGTGGCAGTGGCGGTGATCCGCAGGGAAATGCCCAAAATACGAATTCTCTGCTGGGGAAATTGCTACGGTTGGATGTGAATCAATCTGGCGGGTATCAAATACCACCCGATAATCCTTTCGCAGGAGGAGGCGGAGCTCCCGAGATTTGGGCATATGGACTGCGCAACCCCTGGCGCTTTTCGTTTGACCGTCTGACAGGAGATATGTATATCGGTGATGTTGGTCAGGGTTCCAGGGAAGAAATTAATTTTCTACCTGCAAGCGCTCCCGGGGGAGCCAACTTTGGTTGGAATTACATGGAAGGATCGCTGCCATTTAGTCCTGCTCCGGATTCTGACGCATCAGGGTGGATTGATCCGGTGGCGGAATATGGGCGAGACCAGGGATTTTCGGTAATTGGGGGTGTCGTGTACCGGGGTGATCGAATGCCTGAGTGGAAGGGAATCTATTTCTACGGGGATTATGGCTCAGGAAATATTTGGGGGTTGTATCCAACTGATGCTGGTGGCTGGGAAAATCGGTTATTATTCCAAACTGGCAGGAGTATTACTTCCTTTGGGGAGGATGAGAGCGGTGAGCTTTATTATGTCTCCCTGGATGGCGGTTTGTATAAACTGGCAGGAAAATAGAGGGAAGAAAAAATGCAGATAATAAACTTGTCCAGACCAGTCGTATTATTAATTGCAGGCCTGGTTGGTTTACTGGTAAGTTCGGTTGGTGTGAAGTCCGTACTGGCCAGCGCAAATGTATTAATTCCCGAACCTGGAAGACCAAAAAGGATTCCAGCTTACTTTGATAATAATTTTTATCAAGAAAATGTTGATAGCGATCTGCTGCCACCCGGCTTCCGTTTTGCCGTGATTGGTGATTATGGAGATAATTCACAGGCTGAAGCTGATGTTGCAGATTTAGTGAAAGACCTGGCACCTGATATTGTCATTACAACTGGCGATAACAATTACCCCGACGGCGCGGCGGAAACGATAGATATCAATATCGGCCAATACTATAGCGATTTTATTTTCCCTTATGATGGTGATTACGGGCCGGGTGCCCTGGAAAACCGCTTCTTTCCCAGTTTGGGGAATCACGATTGGGTTACAGATAATGCACAACCCTACCTGGATTATTTCACCTTGCCGGGCAATGAGCGGTATTATGATTTCAAGTGGGATCTGGTGCACTTTTTCGTATTGGACAGCGACTCCTATCTTTATAGGAGCGATGAAGTGCAGGCGGATTGGCTGGAGACTAATCTGACCAGCTCAGAGTCCCGTTGGAAAATCGTTGTGACCCACTATCCACCCTATTCATCAAGTCATCACGGTTCCAAGGCAGGGATGCAGTGGCCATATGTTGATTGGGGCGCGGATGCCTTGCTGGCTGGTCATGATCATACCTACGAGCGCATCTCTCCCCCAGGCGATATCCTGTATTTTGTAAATGGCCTGGGAGGGAGATCGATATACGGGTTTCCAAGTATTATCGAGGACAGCCAAGTGCGCTATAACGAAGATTACGGAGCCATGCTGGTTGAAGTTAACTTGGGAGAAATGCGTTTCCAATTCATCAACCGCCAGGGTGAGATCATCGACGATATCAGCCTGGAGAAACCTGTTGAGTATCAATATATCCCTATACTCCTGCAGGCTAATCCTTGAAGGGTAGTAGACGTTCCCTAATAAAATTACTCAAATAATTGTGAATAAAACGGCGATTAGAGATTTTTATATGCCAGCGAAGCAGTTCGTGTATTGGATGGCCCTATCTTTGTTGTTGGCGACTTTCCTTACAGCGTGTAGTTTCTCTACCCAACAACCAACGATCTCACCCTCAGATACTCCGGTCCCATCTCTTTCACCCACGCAAGTTACTTTTCCAACGATCACCCACTCTCCAATTCCGGAGAACACGATCGAAATAATCACCCCGATACTGCCCAGTTCAACCCCGGAAAACACGCCTGTTCCGGTTCATGTGCGCTTCGCGGTGATTGGTGACTACGGAAGTGGAGAAGAAACGGAAGCAGATGTAGCAAATCTAGTAAAAAGCTGGCAGCCAGAATTGATCATAACCACAGGTGATAACAACTACCCGGATGGTGAATCGGGAACGATTGACCAGAATATCGGGCAATTCTTTAACGAGTTTATTGCCCCATATGTGGGCAAGTTTGGGGAGGGCGCACAGGAGAACCGTTTTTTCCCCAGCCTGGGCAACCATGATTGGCATGCGCCAGGCGCTGATCCTTATCTGGATTACTTTACCCTGCCAGGGAATGAGCGTTATTACGATTTCACCTGGGGGCCAGTACACTTCTTCGCGCTGGACAGTGATTCGCGTGAGCCGGATGGGGTGGGGCGCAGCTCCCAGCAGGCGAACTGGCTACAGTCCCGACTGGCAGCTTCTGAAAGTGCTTGGAAGATCGTCTACTTTCACCATGCTCCTTACTCGTCAGGCATGCATGGTCCCGTGGATTGGATGCAGTGGCCATTTGCAGAATGGGGTGCAGACATTATCCTCTCTGGGCATGATCACACCTACGAACGCATAGACCGTGATGGCATACTTTATATCGTGAATGGGTTGGGTGGCATGTCAAGATATGGATTTTTTGGTGTTTCTGAGGGAAGCCAGGTGCGCTATAACGATGACTATGGCGCCATGCTGGTCGAAGCCAGTGAAAGTATGGTGCAGATTCAATTCATCAACCGCCAAAACCAGGTGATTGATTTCTACGAGTTGAGCAAGGAATAAACTCAAGAATTTTAATCTTCTGTTAATGACTTGACAGGAGTTTTACCTCCATGGTAGACTTTTGCAATCAGCAGTTTCAATAGGAGTCGGATTTTAATGTTGAAAGAACTTGATTACATTACCCGAATTTGTTTCGCCGCTTCTGGTAGCGGTAAAGCTTTTTCCTTCGCGGAGTGCGCCTGCTGATCGAAGAGTAAGATAGAACACATCAAATTGGCAGCCACGGGTGCACTCCAGCCCCGTGGCTTTTTATTTCATATGAGCCGGTTTTTTGCCACGGGATCCCCGTGGCTTTTTTGTTCCTGGTAGTTGGAGTTCAAGATGGTTCATGCAATAACGGCGGATAAAGTTTACAAAAGATTCGACAAAGGTTATTCACCTCTGCAGAAGCATAAACTCAATCCTGGATTACCCAGCAATGAGTCCATGGTAGTTGCCTTGGATCAAGCTTCTTTCAAGGTTGAGCAAGGTGAGATATTCGGGTTGCTTGGTGCGAGTGGTGCTGGAAAGTCCACCCTATTGCGCCTCGTATCCACTTTGCTGATTCCTGATAAGGGTGAAATCCAGGTGTTTGGTTTTGACACGGTCCGGGAGCCTGTGCAGGTACAGCGTCTGATCAACCAGCTACCTGCTGAAACCAATTGCTTTAAAAAGCTCTCCCCGGTTGAGAATCTGATTTATGCTGCTCGCCTGTTTGGGATATATGGGGAGGATACTCGCTACCAGGCAGAGGAGATTCTGCTCCGCCTAGGATTGGCAGTAGGCTCTATTAATCAGCCAATGGATGATATGCCAGCTGGTGTGCACGCAATCGTGGCGATGGCAAAGGCATTGCTCTCCTATCCCAAATTGTTGCTGATGGATGAGCCAACCCGTGGGCTCGATCCCACTTCGAAGACCGAGTTCCTGCGGATAATTAAAAAAATCAATCAAGATACTGGCATGACCATTCTGCTCACAACGCGTGATCCTGAGCAGGCAGAATTCCTTTGCGATCACATCGCGCTGATGAAAAATGGAAAGATCTTAGCTTTGGAAACGACTGCGAGTTTGCGGCAGATGCCACCTCAGCTTAGGCGTAAGCCGGTCCTGTTGGATGTAATCAACAATCGGTCTGAAAATATCCCGGTAGAGGTTGTGATGGGATAACGGTATCAGGAATTTTGAGATGAACTTAAACACACAGTTATTTGAAGGGCGATTAATTTACCTGGGCCCTATTAACCGGGACCAGGATGCTGAAGTCGAAGCCCGGTGGACTCTGGACAGTGATTACCTGCATATGCTGGGTTTCGACCTGGTGAGACCGCTTTCTCCAGCCAGGGTAAAGAAGCAATATGATGAGATTGAGAAAGATATGGATGAGAAGAGAAACCAATACTACTTTTCCATCCGTCGAATGGGAAATGAAGAGGATGGCAAACAGGATCAACTTCTTGGTTTTGCCAGGCTGACCAGAATTGGGTGGACTCATGGAACCGGCACAATCTCCCTGGGTATTGGTGATGCCGCGGAACGAGGGAAAGGTTATGGAACGGAAGCATTACACCTTATGCTGCACTATGCTTTCCGGGAACTTAATCTATTTCGCTTGAGTGCATCCATCCCTGGCTATAACCAGGCTGCATTAAAAATGTTTGAGAAAGCAGGATTCCACGAGGAGGCGCGCCAGAGAGAGGCTTACCACCTGGCAGGTAAACGGTGGGATGGAATCTATATGGGACTATTGAGCGAAGAATGGAGCAACCAACATGGCAGCTAATCGACAGAAAACCAGATCGATTTTTGTTGGCGAACTTGTACACCTGGTCTCACCAAATCCCGAGACGGATGCCGGTTTATTTGCCAGGTGGATGCAGGATTCGGAGTTTGTGCGGTTGATGGATACTGATCCTGCCAGCCTGCTGTCGGTTGCGAAACACAAGCAATGGTTAAAGAAAGATTTACTTGAAGAAGATAGAAAAGACGGGTTATTTTTCCTGGTTCGCACGCTACAAGAGGAAAAATCCATCGGCTTTATTGGTCTGGATGGCATCCGTTGGGTGCATGGAGAAGCGTGGGTAGGCGTCGGGTTGGGTGAGCGTGCTTACTGGGGGCAGGGGTACGGGACAGATGCCATGCGGGTGTTGCAACGCTATGCATTTGATGGATTAAACCTGCACCGGTTGTCGTTAACTGTATTCGAGTATAACCCACGGGCAATCCGCTCTTATGAGAAGGCCGGTTTTATCCGAGAGGGGCGCGCCAGGAAATTCCTCCACAGGGATGGAAAGCGCTTTGACATGATTTTCATGGGTATCCTGCGGGAAGAATGGGAAAGGAGGGAAGGCCATGGTGAAGATAGTTGAAGGGGTTTGCGTCGAAGAAGTTTGTAACGATACATAGGGTAGGGTTGCTGTATAAAACGAGAGTTTAGAGATGGCTACTGAGACTATTGGGAAAATTGGTGATCCACAGGAGATCGCACCTGTTCAACGTGAATCAGCTCCCCTGATTTCACGTAAACTGCTGCTGTTCATGGTTGCCATGGTGCTGGCCAACATGGGTGGAAATATGTATGGTCCACTGCTACCGCTGTACCTGAAATCACTGAATGCCAGCGTGATTCAAATCGGTTTGTTCTTCACCCTAGCCCAGGTCGTACCGCTGGCTTTGCAAATCCTGGGTGGATGGATCTCTGATTCCCTGGGACGCTTACGAAGCATTGCGATGGGCAGCGTGGCAGGTGTATTCTCTTACCTGGGCTTGATCCTGGCTCCGACCTGGCAGTGGGTGCTGGTAGGAGAGGGGTTGTCGTCGATCACACGCTCGCTGGTTGGACCCAGCTTCAGTGCGTTTATTGCCCAGGAATCTGCCGAGGAGAACCGGGCGAGAGTGTTTGGCATTACAGAGACGATATTCATGATTGTGGCGGTTGTCGGACCTCCTTTGGGGGGCTGGCTGGCTGATACCTACGGATTTCGCATCATGTTAGTCGTTGCAGGCGGTTTGTATCTTATTGCTACAATCATCCGGATCGGTATGGCAAGAACCGCTGCCAGGGGGAAGGAATCAAATCCGCAAAAGTTATCTGTCACCAATTTGAAAAAAGATCTGGGTTTGATCATCGGCATGATTTTGGCTGGAGGTCTGGTTACCTGGATCTTGCTGACAGATGGTATACGAGATGTCGCTTTCTCGATGTCCTTTACGTTGATCCCGGTCTACCTGCAGGATATTGGTGGGATGTCAATCCAGCAAATTGGTTGGTTGGAGTCGATATTCGGTATTTTCATGATGCTGACCACCATTCCAGCCGGTTGGTTGGCAGACAGGAAAGGGCACCGATTGCCGATTATGCTTGGGTTCCTGCTTGAATTCCTGGCAATGATGGCATTCATCCGCGTTTCCGATTTCATCGGTTACGCACTTGCATGGGCTATGTTCGGGTTAGGGGTGGGGTTAATGTCTCCTGCTTATCAATCGTTGATCAGCAAGGCGGTACCAGAGAAGGTTCTTGGGACTGCATTTGGTTTTCTCCAAACCAGCCTGGGCGTGGTATCTCTGCCAGCCCCTTGGATCGGTGCTCAGCTTTGGGAGAGGGTCAGCCCACGCTTTACCTTCACCCTGACGGCTTTCGCGGGATTGTTAGCGATCATCCCGGTTTATTTCAAGTTCAAACTTCCTGAGGATAACGGGCAGGCAGAATCAGATCAATAAAAGGTAATACTTTACGAAAGGAAAGTCTAATGACCACACAGACACTTACAGCAGAAAGAATAACTTTGGCATACGCACCAGAGATTTCCGGTTTGGTGACCCGCGGTTTTCGTGGGGAGGATGATTACCGAGTCATCCTGGATTTGATCAATGCCAGCAAAGGTCCGGACCAGATAGATCGCACGGATACCCTGGAAGATATTACCCGTTACTATGGGCACCTGAATAACTGTGATCCATACCAAGATATGTTATTTGTGGAAGTTGAAGGCAAACCGGTTGCCTACGGGAGAGTCGAATGGAATATCGATTGGGAAGGAAATTGGATCGGCTTTCAAATCGCATTTTCCCATCCAGATTTCAGGCGTCAAGGTATTGGCACAATGATGCTGCGTTACTTCGAGGAGCATTTAAGCGAGATAGCGGACAATCAATTAACTAAGGGTCAGATCAAGCATGATACCCCACGCTACTTCGAAAATTTTACTGCTAATACGGAGGTTGAGAAGGATGCTCTATTAAAGGAAGCAGGATACCAAGCGGTGCGCTTCAGTTATTCGATGATACGCCCTCTTGCGGACCCGGTAGAAATCACGCCTTTGCCAGAAGGAATAGATATTCGCAAAGTACCGCCTGAAAAATATCGGAAGCTGTGGGAGGCAGATCAGGAAGCGTTCCAGGACCACTGGGGGTACGTGGAGGGGACTGAGCAGGATTACCAGCGCTGGCTGAAAGATCCGCTCAACGATCCTGATCTCTGGAAGGTCGCCTGGGAAGGTGACCAGGTGGTAGGGATGGTGCTGAACTACCTGAACGAGAAGGAAAACGAAGAGTATAATCGCTTGAGAGGTTGGACGGAAAATATCAGTGTTCGCAAGCCTTGGCGGAGGCGCGGGGTAGCCCGGGCACTGCTGACCCGCAGCTTGCAGATGTTCAAAGATATGGGCATGGATCATGCGGCCTTGGGAGTCGACACCCAAAACCCGAATGGGGCATTAAATCTGTATGAGAGCGTTGGGTTTGTCAAGGAAAAAAGCTATACCGTCTACTGGAAAGAGTTTTAATGGCTTGGTGATCTTCTGGCTATGGTATACAATCTAGCTTTGTAATCAATGCTGCAAAGCCGGAGGTGGGATCGTGGTTCAAGCGATAATTTTCGATTTCGGTGGAGTGCTGGTGCGCACAGAAGATAGAAAGCCGCGCACCGTACTCGCCGAGCGCCTGGGAATGACATATGATGAGCTGAGTGCATTGATTTTCGACAGTCCGAGTGCTATCCAGGCGATGAGGGGTGAAATCTCCGCCCTGGAGCATTGGGAAGAATTGCGAAAATCATTAGATTTGGATGCTGAAGGAATTGAGTGGCTAAGCACAGAATTTTGGGCAGGTGATACGCTGGATGAAAACCTGGTTGATTTCTTACGGGGTTTACGCCCCAGGTATACCACTGTATTACTCAGCAATGCCTGGGATGATTTACGCCCGATGATTGAAGAAGAATGGATGATCGACGATGCTTTTGACCTGTTAGTCATATCTGCGGAGATCGGCCTGGTAAAGCCGGACCTGGAGATATATCAATGGGTGATTGCTGAACTGGGGGTGGAGGCTTCGCAAGCAGTATTAATCGATGATTTCATCCGGAATATTGAAGGAGCCAACGCAGCCGGGATGCGGGCGATCCATTTTCAGTCACCGAACCAAGCGTTGCAGGAACTGCGATCACTTTTAGTATAAATTCGATTCTAGTTCAGATAATAATTCCGGATTTGATTCAGGGAGGGATTTCCTGGATTTCTGGAAAGCTCCAGTTGGAGGTTAACTTGTAATGGATCTCAATTACTTGTCATTAGCTGAAGCAGCTGAGTTAATCGCTAAGCGCGAGATTTCAGCGGAGGATTTAGTACAGATTCACATCGACCGTATCTCTATGTTGGAGCCCACTTTAAACTGCTTTATCACAGAAACACCTGAGACCGCTCTTCAAAAAGCACAAGACACAGATCTAGAAATTCAAAATGGAATTTATCGCGGACCGCTGCACGGCATTCCTATCGCCCTGAAAGACCTTTTCCAAACACGCGGGGTAGCAACATCGGCTGGTTCCCTATTCTTCAAGGAGTGGGTGCCGAAAGAAAATGCAGCTGTGGTTGAGCGGTTGAATGCTGCTGGGGGAATTAACCTGGGTAAATTGAATATGCACGAGATTGCACTGGGGGTAACCAACAACAACCCCCATTTCGGTCCGTGCCGTAACCCATGGAGCGTTGAATGCACGCCAGGCGGATCGTCAGGTGGAAGCGGTGCAGCCCTGGCAGCGGGCCTGTGTATGGGGTCCCTGGGAAGCGATACCGGAGGCTCGATCCGCATCCCGTCTTCATTGTGCGGTGTGGTGGGGTTGAAACCGACCTATGGTCGGATCAGTCTACGAGGTGTAATTCCACTCAGCTGGAATCTTGATCACGTTGGACCAATGGCGCGCCGCACCAGGGATGTGGCCTTATTATTCCAGGCGATCGCCGGGTATGATCCCGAAGATCCCACTTCTGCAGACATGGGAGTGCCCGATTATGGCGCGCAGCTTATGGGCGGTGTAAAGGGTTGGCGCATTGCACTGGCTGAAGATGATTATTTCAGCTGGGGCGATGATCAGGTTATCAAGGCAATACAAGCTGCAGGTAGCGTTTTCGCTGGTTTAGGGGCGAAAATTGAACCTGTGGTTTTCGAAGGGGCACACGAAGCAGCAATAAATAATGGGCTGATGACGACCAGTGATGCAGCGGCATATCACCATGAACGCCTCGAGAATCAGGCAGAGAAGTTTGGAGCCGACGTTAGACAGCGATTAGAAACCGGCGCTGCGTATACATCCAGCGAGTACAGCCTCGCCCGTCGGAACCAGGTGATTTTGCGCCACAAATTTGAGAAATTCTTCAGGGAGTATGATTTGCTGCTCACAGCAACCACCCCGATCACAGCACCCCTTCTGGAAGGCCCAGATGCAGTCAAGCAAGCAGCTAGGCTGACCCGCTTCACTGCGCCATTTAATTTCACTGGTTTCCCAGCTATCTCAATTCCCTGTGGTTACACAGATCAGGGTTTACCGATTGGATTGCAAATCATCACTCGCGCCTGGGGAGAGGCCTCCCTGCTTCGTGCAGCCCAAGCATATGAGAGTGCCACTGATTGGTATTTAAAGCGCCCACCACTTAAAGGTTAATGTGCAACAAAATGCTTTTAAATATCTCCGAAGCAACATTGGAAGAAAAAATAATCTTCCAAAACCTGATGCAGTACTACCTGTACGAATTCAGCGCGATCTCAGACATTGAACTTGATGACAGAGGGCGATATCCTTATATATTCCTTGATTGCTATTGGTCAGAAGACGATCGCCATCCATACCTGATCAGAGTGGATGGAAAACTGGCTGGATTTGCCTTGCTGCGTCGCGGTACCTTTTTTCCAGATCAAATAAGCGTGGATCGCCCAGGAATGTTGGTGGCAGAATTCTTTATACTGAGAGCTCTTCGACGGCAAGGAATTGGGGCCAGGTCTGCGGTTAACCTATTTAAGCGTTTCCCTGGGCGTTGGGAAATCGGCCAGCAAGCCATCGCCGTAACCGGCGACGTCAGCGTGAAGGAGGATGTGGACCGCTTGGTGG
>Ga0209536_100003115_pt1 | contig 26820 bp, 24 predicted proteins | sample DeeMarSeWOR28_12_FD_187461 | JGI IMG/M metagenome (GOLD analysis project Ga0209536, IMG submission 187461) | Marine sediment microbial communities from White Oak River estuary, North Carolina - WOR-2-8_12 (SPAdes) (version 2) | ecosystem: Environmental > Aquatic > Marine > Intertidal zone >... | reverse complement strand
AGGCGGTGTCGGATACACTGCGTACGATGCTACACAACCTGTACCGGCCGCAGTAGCTCCTGGCACCTCGCCTTCTACCGCGGTGCTTTACCAGGTTTGCGGGCAGGGCGTTAGCAATGAACTTGCATTGATCTTGAGTGCCGGACAGTAATAGCATATAGCAATATGTTCATTCAAAAGAGGGTGGAGGCACAAATTGTGCCTCCACCCAAGCTTTTTATGAATAGCGGATTCACGCTCATTGAGCTGATGGCGGTCGTCGTGATCATCAGCGTACTCCTCGCGATCACTATACCCAACTACCTTTCTTTAAGAAACCGCGCTCTGGAAGCCAGTGTTCGCGCAAACATGCATAATGCTCAGGCCGCATGCGAAGAATTCTCCATTCTTGCTGAGTCGTGGTATCCAGGTGATCTGGATACTAGAGTCGGTCAGCTTGTTCCCACTGCGCCTGCAGCAATAGCTAATCTTTCCCTGGCTGGAGGCGTCCGCGTACCACCTTTTCCAATGAATGCCATGCTACGACCCCATGCCAACCTTAGAAACCCGTTCAATGCTGTAGACATGGTGATCGAAAATCTCCTTGTGCCCAAACCACCTGTGCCTCCACCTGGAGTCAGGGGTTGCGTCTACTACTCTGCCTACCAGATCGATAATGCCACACCGACCGCCAACGGAGAGGCTGCTGGTTCTTATATAATAACGGCCTACGGTGCAAAGGGGCCTATTCCGTTAACCCTGGGGCAATGACCATGAAACTACAGCGCAGACGTTACATAACGCATAAGAAGTTTCAGTTCCGCATGACCGGCATGCTAATGCTCCTTGTGCTACTGGCAACGCTGGTCACAACCGTGGTCAATCATTATTTCTTATTGTCATCGATCGTTGATTTCACCATGAAATACGGCCGAGGACCGACCGGGATGGAGTTATTTATCGCTTCACTGAAACCCCTCGTGATCATCCTGCCCGTGGTATTTGTGTTTCTGGCAGCATTAGTAATCTACATATCCCACCGAATTGCCGGACCATTATTCCGCTTAAAAATGTATATGGAAAAAGTGGAAAACGGCGACTACTCAGTGAAATTAAAATTCCGCAAAAACGATACAATACACGATGTTGCGGACAGTTTCAACAACATGGTCGCAGGTATCAAAGATAAGTTCAAGAAGCACGACAAGACCGAAGACTAATACAGTTTAGCAACTTCCTTCAGGTAAATAAAATATCTTGTGCGCTATCTCCTCATGTGCGCCGGGATCTTATCCAACCACGTGGAGTATGCTTCTCCTTCTTTTATGTAGTATTCTTCGCCGTGGGGTTCTTCGGGTATTGATTGCAATAGGCCAGCTCTGACGAGTTCACGGAGATCAACGGGCATCCGGCCGAATGCTTTTCTGAATTCCTCTATTCTGCTGTTGAGCAGCTCAAGATGCAACTTCATAGTGATCTTCTCGATGTAGTATAGCGCAATGACTTTCTCTTCGGGATTCTCAGTGCTATTGTACAGGTCTACCCAGAGTGCCAGGGAAGATTCGAGGTCGCCCAGCTTGAAATACATCACGAATGCTGCCCAGCGTTTCGCTATTTCAGGTGCGCCTGTTTTCACGGAAGAAATACGGAAATAGGTTCGGGCGACCGGATAATCAGCGAGAAAGGCGTAGTTGATAAAGCCGTAAACAAAGGGCAGGCGCCAGTCGTCAGGATTGGACTGCATTCCCTTTCTTAGCAAGGCCCGCGCCTGGTCAGGCCGCTGGGCGTCATGGGTCAACATGAGCGCGCCCAGGGTATAAGCGTAGGTGAATCTCTCGTCCATGGTCGTAAGAATATCAAGTATATGGTAAAGTAGTTCGAATTTCACGTCAGTCATCCGGTGCTCACCATAGTATTGAATGAACCGCAGCCAGACAAGGTCGGAAAGTGGTGCATGAAAGCCCATGGAAGCAGCGCGCAAAGCAGTTCCGGAAGGAAAATACATCAATTCGCCGATAAGCTCGTGGGGCGATTTCTTGGAATCGACCAGGTAGGCAAGTCCGACGATGGTTACCAGAAGCATGAGGAGAATAAGCGTTTTCTTCATCGTAGGCTATCTGGATTAGAACTTCTCGGCTCGCATAATAGGACGGACGTAAACGCCCTACTCCTGTCTCTATAAGACATGGAGACAGAGAGACAGTGAGACAAGGAGAAGGGAAGAAACGGAGGGATGGAGAAAAGGGGATAGAGTGATGAGAGCGTTCAGTGCCACTTGCTACTTGAATTCCCGGTGTTCAAATATGATCTTTGTGATGTAGAGCAAAAGTATTACGTATATGAGACCATATAGAATCGAAAAGAGTAATTGGTCCCAATAAAGAGGCAGACCATATGCCAGGTCTATACGCAGGTTGAAATTCTCCAGATTAGGCAATATATAGTAAAACCCATATGCAATGGTCTTGATTGCTGGAACTTGCGTTTGGTCGGCAAAGAGCTTTAGGTCTGGCATGGCATGACCCACCACAAAGAATATTACGCCCATTATTGAAGTCATGGTCGTGGAAGAGAAAGATGAGAACAGGAGGAGGATACCGAGCAAGACCATAACCTCGATCAATGTAAAGGGCAGGGAAATAAGCATCCTAAGATCGAATGTTCCTTCATAGATAAATATAACTAACTGGTGCATAATTAGCATCGCACAGACCAGTAGGAAGACGAGCGCGCTGAGCCCAAGGAACTTCCCCAGAATGACTTCGCCGCGTTTTACCGGATTTGACAACACAGTATATATTGTCTTCTTTTCAATATCTTTGTGGACGAGGGCTGAACCGATGATGATCGTGGTAAGTACACCAAAGAGCGCGGTCGCTCCGAGCCCGAAATCACGGAGGATCTTGGGCGCTTCACCCAGGGCAAACGGCTCGAGGAATACGGAGATGATGATCAAGAGGACAGCAAAGATGATAAGCAACAGAAGGATCTTCTGTCGTAAGCTCTCTTTGAAAGTATTTTCAAGTATCGCTATGACCCTGTGCATTTTGCGCCCTTATTAAATGCAAAATATGCCATTGCTGATCCTAAATAGGAACATTTTATTTCCTGACCGTAGACTTTTCTGTCTGTCTGACAAACCAGTCCTCAAGCGTCATCTCGGCAGTTTTGGTACCTTTTTTTAGTAATTCGCTCAGCTGTCCGACCTCTTTTATTTCGCCCTCGATAATGATGCCGATCCGGTCGCACACCGCCTCGGCGTCAGGCAGTATGTGTGAGGAAAAAAAGATAGTTGTACCCTTATTCTTTTCTTCGAGAATGATATCCTTGATCTCTTTACGTCCCATGGGGTCAAGCCCGGTCAGCGGTTCATCAAGGATCAGAAGTTCGGGTGAACCGACCAGTGCCTGGGCAATTCCAATGCGCTGCAGCATGCCGCGTGAATACTTGCGCAGATACAGGTCCTGGGCGCCCGAAAGGCCCACGCGCGTCAACAGATTGTCTACCCTGACTTTATAATCATGGAGGTCATGAAGCAACGCGTGCAGTTTCAGGAATTCATACCCGGTCAGGTGCTCATAAAAATAAGGTGACTCTGGCAGAAATCCCAGTCTCTTCTTTGCCGCCATGGAAGTCACTGCTTGTCCAAAGATAGCGACATTGCCCGAGTCAGGTTTTATCAGCCCGGTGATTATCTTTATCGTGGTTGTTTTCCCCGCGCCATTTGGACCGAGAAAGCCAAACACTTCGCCCTTTGTGATTGCCAGCGATATATCCCTTAGTACCTGCTTTTTCTTCTGCCAGAAGTGATTCTTGAATGAACGGGAGATGTTTTGCAGTTCAATGGCGGCTTGCATTGCCTAAAATATACACAGGATTCGCCGTTTGTAAAGTATCTTTTACGCTATGGCCAATGCTTTTTTTTTGCTGATCCCTGCCAAGTGAACAATATGCGACGTCTTGACAGGAACCAATATTTATATAAAATATTCGTTCTAGAAAGGAGGTCAGATGTTACTCTTCTTAGCATTATTCCTGGCATTACCTCAGGAATACGTCAATCTAATCATGGACGGGGAATATCATGGAGCAATTGCATACTGCGATGGGATGATACAGAAGAACAAGGACCCTTATCAGTGGAAGTTGGAAAAGGGCGACATTTACTACACAAAGTTGTTGGATTTGAAAGAAGCAACGAATATATACCAGGATGTTGTCGACAATTACAAACATAAGGACGGGTGGGCATATTACCGTCTCGCTCAGGCTCTCGAGATGACCGAGGATTTTCTCAATTCTGCAAAAATGTATGAGATCGTGGCTACCCGTTTCCGTAAGGCGCCTCTGGATTCATTTTCTCTGACCGGCGTGGAGCGTTGCTTCAAGAAGAATTATCAGGATTATGTGGCTACCGTTGATAGCTACAATATAACGCGTCTGGAGCTTGATGAAAAAACCGGACGGGGTGGTCAATATGGACGCGGTGACGAACGGGCAATACTGGACCAGATGATCTTGGAACGTCTGATCTTCACCAGTGCGATCAAGCATGATGTTAAGTCCAGCCAGTTCTTCCAGGACAATTACCCTACCAGGAGCAAGCTTATCCTTCTCGATGAGGTCCGGGCGGTTGAGGTCATGGAAAAAATAGAACCGACTGAGAAGCAGGTGCAGAAATACTACAAGGACAACAAAGAGACCTATAAGATCCGCGAGCAAGTGATGGGTAAAGAGATCGTCGTTGAATCGGACAGCCTTGCTCAGTTCCTGCTCGATTCCTTAAAAAAGGACATCGCGAGTTTTGATACTCTGGCGAAACTATATTCGGTGGAGCCCACTGCGCGCAGCGGCGGGAACATGGGTGTCATCTTTAAGGATCGCAAGCCAAAACCTGTAGAAGACGCTATTTTCAAGACTGCCCCGGATAGTCTCTCGGGCATTGTGCCGCATGACGGCAAGTATGGCATATACTACATTACTTCTCACAAACCCGAGGTGTACCGAGATTTCGATGAAGTTAAAAAGCAGATTGAATCGCTGGTGAGAAGCGACAACATGAAGAAAGCAGAAGAAGAATTCAGCAAGAGATTGCGGAAGAAGGCAAAATTCAGTATCTTCAATGATTCGATCAATACAGCGATCACAGACACGACTGAAGCCAGCAAGAGCATAGTGGTTGCTGTTGTCAATGGCCGCAAGATCACTTGGGCGGATGTGATCCATAGTAATGAAGAAATGAGCCCGCAATTTGGCCAATTCGACCTCAATCAGCCGGACAAAGTGGAAGAGTTGATCAATACCATTGTCGACCAGTCACTGCGTCTGGAGTTGGCCTGGCGCGAAAAATACTTCCTGTACGATGGCTACTTCGTTCTGGTGAAGGATGCCATCAGGTTGATCATGGACCAGGGTCTCTACACAAAGATAGTGCTCGATGCAGTCACTGTCGATTCGCAAACGGTGGCTGAATACTACCAGGAGCATCTGGAGGAATACAAAGTGCCGGAAGGGGCACGTGTCAAAGAGATCATCCTTGAATCCAAAGAAGAAGCAGTCAAGGTGCATCGTATGGTTAAGGCGAACCCCGATATTTTCGATTCTGTAGCTACGGCATATTCGGTTGCGAAGTCGGCTCTGCGTCGTGGAGAAGCCGGTATCATCAGAAAAGGCACGATGGAACCGTCCTATGACAAGGTATTGTTCAAATTGAAAATCGGTGAGATCAGCGAAGTATTCACTGTCAGGGATAATACATGGGCGATCCTCAAGATGATCGAGCACTTTCCTGAGCAGTACCGGACCCTGGAAGAGGTCAGTCAGCTCATTGAATCGCGAATACGGCGCGAGCAGCAGGCCGAGATCGCCAATAACTTCCTGACAAAAATAAAGGAAGAAGCCGATATTCAGATATTCTTGCCGGAACCTGAGGAACAGACCGAGCAGGAAACGGAAAAACAAGAGTAACCTGGCTCATGCCTGAGCTGCGCAAAGACCCTGTTCTCGGTCGGTGGGTTATCATATCCACTGAACGAGCAAAGCGGCCCAAGGATTTCAAGTCGACTCCAGAGACCAAGAAGATCACTCCAAAGGAGTGTCCTTTCTGCCCGGGCAACGAATCTGCTACGCCGCCCGAGATACTGGCGATCCGCAGAGACAATTCTGCTCCCAATACCGCAGGCTGGACATTACGCGTCATTCCCAATAAATTTCCTGCCCTACGCATTGAAGGCGAGATCGACCGCAGGGGAGAAGGCATATACGACCGCATGAACGGTATCGGCGCGCATGAGGTTATCATTGAAACGCCCGATCACGCACAAGACCTTGCCGACATGGAACCGGGTCGCTTCGAGGACGTGGTCAATGCGTATCAGAACCGGCTCCTTGATCTGAAGAAAGATGAACGGCTGCGTTATGTGATGATATTCAAGAACTTTGGCGCTGCAGCTGGAGCTTCACTTGAGCATAGCCATTCACAATTGATCGCGACACCCGTCGTACCCAAGAGGGTAATGGAGGAAATGGATGGCGCCAAGCGTTATTATGAATACCGTGAGCGCTGCATATTCTGTGATATCATAGTGCAGGAGGCAAAGAGCAGGAAACGCTTGATATGCGAAAACAACTCATTCCTGCTCATATGTCCGTTCGCGCCAAGGTTTCCATTCGAGTGCTGGATCCTGCCGCGTAATCACTCATCGAATTTCGAGGATGCAACATCAGAGCAGCTGCGGGATCTAGCCGCAATCCTCAAGGATTGCCTGTTGCGTCTGAAAAAAGCCCTGAATACACCGCCGTATAACTATATCATCCATACTGCGCCGATCACGGTCAAAGGCATCGATTTCTACCACTATCATCTTGAGATAATTCCCGTGCTCACTCACATTGCCGGATTCGAATGGGGAACAGGTTTTTACATAAATCCCACGGGACCAGAGGATTCTGCTGCCTATCTTAAGAACATACTCTGATATTCAGCCCGCAAGAATGCTCTTGACCGAACAGGACACCGAGCAATGAAGGTGCTGTTCGTAGCATCGGAAGCGGTTCCGCACGCCAAGACCGGCGGCCTTGCCGATGTTGCCGGCGCCTTGCCGCGATATCTCAATAATATTGGGGTAGAGACCGAACTGCTGATGCCAAGGTACAAAGGGATCACCGTATCTGTGGGCGAGAAATTAACGGTCAAGATGCTCGACTCGTACAAGGTGCAGATAGGCCGCCAGGATGGTTTTATCTTTGTTGATTATCCGGAATTCTTCGAACGCGAAGGATTGTACGGCGACAAGAACGGTGACTATCCGGACAACTGTGAACGGTTCACGCTTTTCTGTCTTGCTGCGGCGCGGATCATCCAGGATGGTGGTTATGACATAGTGCATTGCCATGACTGGCAAACCGGCATTATACCGCTCTACATGAAGCATTCGCGGCTAAAGGCAAAGAGCATATTCACGATTCATAACCTCGGTTATCAGGGCAAATTTCCCGCTCGCAAGTTCCCGTTGCTTGGCCTCGAAAAGAACTACATGTCGGCAAAGGGATTGGAATTATATGGCGACATGAGCTTCCTGAAGGCCGGTATCGTGTATGCTGATAAGGTTACAACGGTATCACGGACGTACGCGCACGAGATCCAGTCGCCAGAATTGGGTTTTGGTCTTGATGGCGTGCTGCGGGTGCGCGCAAACGATCTTTATGGAATTATCAACGGAATAGACTACTCACAGTGGAATCCAGAATCGGACAGTCTACTCTATGCGAATTATTCGGACTTCAAAGGTAAGCAGAAGAACAAAGAGGCTTTATGCAGGGATAGCTGTCTGGGTGCGGACCGTCCTTTGATCGGAATCGTTTCTCGTATTGCCGGTCAGAAAGGTTTTGATATTCTCATGTGTGCCCTGGACGAGATGATCAGACTCGGGTTCAACATGATCATACTGGGCTACGGGGAGGAATCTTACCATAAGAAGCTCGAGAAATTAAGTACGGTATACCACGGCCGGTTGTCTGTCAATCTCAAATTCGACAACCGTCTCGCGCACCGCATCTACGCAGGCAGCGATTTCTTCCTGATGCCATCCCTGTACGAACCATGCGGTCTTGGACAGCTCATCAGCTTGAGATACGGCACGGTACCGATCGTGCGCCGAACCGGAGGTTTGGCCGACACGATCTTCGAAGTCGACCGCGCGTCGGGCAAGGGGAATGGTTTTCTTTTCACGGAATATACTGGCCAGGCGCTCTTTGAGGCGACCAAGAAGGCTTTTCGCCTATTCGAGGAACCAGAGGTCTTCCAGAAACTATCAGAAACCTGCATGAAATACAACTATTCCTGGAGTGAATCCGCAAAGCAATATCGTCAGCTTTACAGCAGGCTTGAGAACCCTTGACACAGGGGGGAATTTTTATAAAATTTTGGGCTCTAAAAAGGGAGGTATATGATAGTGAAATGGCAGTGCACGGTATGTGGCTATATATATGACCCTGAATTTGGTGACCCTGACAATGGTATACAGGCTGGGACGTCATTTGAGGACTTGCCTGATGATTGGGTTTGTCCAGAATGTGGTGCCGAGAAAGATCAGTTCGAACCTTATACTGAAGAAGAAGAATAGCCTGTGCGAATTTAATTCATAGTCTCTAGCTTAGCAGTACAACCAAACAAATCCTACCGACGGTTGGTGATTAAACCAATACGCCATAACAAACGTCAAACTGAATGAATGGGCAAGAAGATGAGAGTCTGGTTCTCGCTTTCAAAAAAGGTGATGAAAAGGCTTTTGACCGGTTGTATGAAAAATATCATTTGCCGGTCTACACCATATGTTATAGGTACACCAGGAACGAGGCCGATGCCCTTGACCTCACACAGGAGGTATTCATTAAGGTCTACAGGAACCTCCAAAAGTTCAGGTTGCAGTCAAAAGTCTTTACCTGGCTATACAGGATCGCCATTAATACGTGTATATCATTCAAACGGAAAGAACGTCCTTTCGAGCGTCTGCCTGCCGCAGTACCCCAGACAAGATCATCAAGGGAGAGGATCGGGTTGAAGATAGCCATCGATGAGGCATTGGGAAAACTACCGGACAGGCAGAGAATGACATTCATCCTGCGTCACTATGATGGTTACACATTTGAGGAGATAGGCAGGATGATGGGTATCACGACGGGTGCGGCAAAGGCTAATCACCATCATGCAGTTAGAAAATTGCGCCTCTTCCTTAAGGACTGGTTATGAAAGAGTGTACACACTATCAGCGACAGATGATCGATTGCGCGGAAGATAGACTCGGGCCGCAGGAGCGTAAGCAACTGCTCGAGCACATGAAAAATTGCTCAACCTGCGCGCAGGAGTATCAGCAGATAGTAAGGTTGTTCGGTGTCATTGCTCAAGGTCGAGTACCTTTGCCTCAGCGTAGTTCTTTTGATAGGATAAGAGCGGCGGCAAGAACACAGACGCATGGAAGGGACCATACAGATTGGAAACGACTCATCCGGATATTGATCCCGGCATTCGCAGTCGCGGCTCTGTTATTGATAACGATCAAACCGACGCACCAGACCGTGGAGATAAGTATTCCAGTAGCGAATCTCATTGAAGATGATGAAATAGCAGATATCGTCATTGCTGGCGTTGTCAATATATCTCTCATTCAAGAGATTGCGAGCATGGAGGAATATCTCTCATTTGACAACGAAGAGGCGATCGAAGAAATGACACGTGAAGAAAAAGATGAATTAGTCAATTCCTTGAATAGAAAGTATGCGATCGGCACCTAGATGAGTGCCTGGCGTCAAATCCAGGAGGCAATATGCAAAGAATACTTGTTTCACTAGCGGTGTTATCTGTTCTGCTAATTGCACAGGAAGATGAGGTAAACGATCCAAGGGCGATTATCGAAAAGATTCGGATATACCGTCTGACCAAGGAATTAGATCTAACAACAGAACAAGCTATTGAATTCTTCCCCAGGTTAAATGAATTGCAGAAAATCGATAAGGATTTTCGCGCCCAGCAAGTGGAAATAATCGCAAGCCTGAAAGAATTAGTCCGGGGTGAAGCAGAGGACGGTGAAATCCAGCAGTCCCTGAGTCGTTACGAAGCTTTGCTCAAGGATAAGGTTGAGCGTCAGCTAAGCAAACTGAAAGAGATCAGAGGAGTACTCACGCCTGGGCAGCAAGCCAAATACCTCATATTCCAGGATGAATTTGAGCGTGATATCAGGGAAATGATCAAGGAAGTAAGAAAATTACAGCCGCATTAAGAAGCAGTCTATTCCCTACTGCTGGATTTTTTCAATCAATGCACGAAGGTCATTGTTGAGTGCTTCGTAGAGCTTGACGAGCTCGGTCACACTGCTCGTTTTTCTAATCAACTCTGTTTTTGCCTTTACATCCTGCAAGACGACTGTGTATTCTATCTTGGTGCTGACCTTCGATACCCTGCCCATGATCATGTAGTCACACAGCAACCCGGAACTGATTTCGAATGCCTGGTTATCATCAATGACATTGACTCCCAGACCTCTTCTTACTATCTCCATATTGATCGTGCTCTTGTCGATTACCGTATAGCGTGCGCTAAAGACCCTTATCGAGCGGTATAACTCATCCTGGCAAACCTGGCCGAGTCCTGCATTTATTGCTTCGGGATTCTCCTCGCGGAACGGAAGGATAACGATGACTTTCTTCATTTCGCCAGTTGGAAGCCTGGTCGGTCCGTATTCGAGGTTCAGCTCGTTGATGACTAGATCGGTCATATCCAGATCGCTGGAGGCATAGTAGACACCTTCGGTCAATTCAAGAATGATCTGGAAATCCTCCTGTTCGGCGATCTTGCCGATAGCCTCATTGATCTTCTGGAGCAGCGGGGCCATCAACGCATCATTCTTCTGTTCGACTTTGCCACCGGTACCGAAAACGGACTGCAAATACTGGTTATAGGATCTGGTCAGCGCGTTGATCTCGTTCTGTTTTCTTAGTCGTGCTTCTTCAGATAAAACCAGTTCTTGTGATTCGACATCTGATTGTAATTCTTCGATCTTTCTTTTCAACGCGGTTGCCGAATCACGGTACACGTTGACAAACTCGTTGAATTCTACTGTTGCGGCCGCTGTTGCCTGATATTCGGTCATCACCCTATTAGCATCTACGAATCCTATTTTAGTTTCTTTTGCCGTCATCAAACCCGCTATTACGAGCACGGCTAAGGACAACTTCTTCATTGTTCCTCCAAAAACGAAAAGGCCCCTGCAGAATCCTCACAAGAAAACAGGACGATCATCCCCTTCAGTCTCGAATAGTACATATTGTTGAGCAAGGCCAGCTCATGTAAGACCATGGCTAGAACATCCCAAATGGATTGATCTGGAAATGTGGTTCCCATCCTGGCCGTTCGCGATCAAACCCGTACGCGAGGTCAAAACCTAGAACCCCGATCATTGGTACTTCTACTCTGATGCCGGCCCCAGCTCCGCGATAGAGATCATGTATGTTAACTTCCCGGTACGAACTGAAAGCATTGCCTGCGTCGAAGAAGAGAAGAAATGCCAGACTCTGGGAGAATTTCACCTTCAATTCAATGTTATTGATCAACATCGCATTGCCGCCGACCGTCCGCCCGTTCTCGATTGGGGAGAGAGAGCGATCAGGGTAGCCGCGCACACCCTCAGAACCTATTCCGCCGGCGTAGAAGCGTTTGTATATCGGTACCTCGTCAACACTCGTCACAACACCCGCACTGACGCGGGTCATAAGAATGACCTTCCAATAAAGAGGGAAGTAGGCACGTGCATCGATAATGAAACGGTTATAGTCGACGTCGGCGAAAAGAAATTTCTTAGCGAACTCCGCATTGACCGAAATATAAGACCCGCTCGATGCATTAAAAACGTAATCCCGTGCATCTCGGGTGATTGAGAAGGCATTCGCAATAGTCCATTTCGGTATTGTGTCATCATACAGGCTGTAGCCCGTATCCGGGGGAGAATAATTGCGCGAGATATCTAATATTTGCGTTCTTTCGACCCTGAGACTATGGCTCAGCCGGGTGTAGTCTAGATAGAATGGAAGCGAGATACGTGTCGCGAACCCAATGTCGCGCTTCGTATAATAATCCCATAGGCGGTTCACGTAATAAATATCACCGCCTGCCGATGTCCGGGTATCAAGAAACCATGGTTCGGTGAATCCGACCTGGACATTCGTGAGCCGGCCGCCAAGTTCGAATTTAGTGTACAGGCGCTGTCCACGGCCAAAAAGATTGGGATGCGATAATTCTATGTATCCGGTCAATCTATCCTGAGGCGAATAAGCAATACCTCCACCGAATGTCCCGACGCCTTCCTTCTCTTTGACGTTATATATGAGGTCAATATTGCCGCTATCATCCGGCGTCCCCGGCGTGATCTGAATGTCCTCGAAGAAACCGAGGTTGAACACCTCTCGTTGACTCCTCAGCACGTCTCTGCGTCGGTAGCGCTGTCCGGGGATCGTCACCAGCTCGCGTCTGATCACTTTTTCCCTGGTGCGAAAATTGCCGGTTATCGTCACCAGGTTTATGTTGGCCGGAGAGGACTCCCGGAAAGAATAGGTAATGTCTATGACACTGTCGCGCACAGTTTCAAGAGGCACGATCGAGCAATATATGTATCCCTCGTCCGCGTAAACGGTGTAGAGATTCTGCATACTCTCTTCGGCTTTGGCAAGATTGTATACATCGCCGGTTTCGAACTGCATGCGCGCCATGAGGTAGTTGCTGGGGAATAATGTGTTACCCTCAATACTGATATCGCCCACGTAGTATTTCTGTTTTTCCTGAATCTTGATTGTGATCGTAAATCTGTCGCCGATCACTTCGATCACCGGTTTTTCCACAACGACATCCAGGAAGCCGTTCTCCTTATAGTATGACGTGATCTTCTCGATGTCCTCTTCCAATTTCTCCTCGGTCAGTTTACCCGAGCGGAGAAAACCCTTCTCCTTTGTATCCATCTTGCCTTTGAGTTTATTCGCAGGTATTGCGTCGTTGCCTTCAAAGACTATCTTTCCGATACGCGGCTGGATGCCCTCATTGATCATGAAGAACACCTTAGCTTTGTTCAAGGTGTCGATGGCCATGCTATCCTCAACAGTGGTTTGGTAGAAGTGTTTCTCTTTGTACAGCTCCAGGATCTTGGTGCGTGCTTCGAATATTGTTCTGTCGTTCATCACCTGTCCGGACCTGAATTCGATCTTCTTGCTAAGGTCTCGGTCCTTGATCTTCTTGTTGCCAACGAACTCGGGCACCCCCTTCAGGAAAGGTGCTTCCTCGACGATCACCTTGATAAAAATTCCGTCGCCGACGATGGAAGTATCAATTGCGATGAAATTGAAGAGCCGGAGTTTCGCGAGATTGTTTATCGCCTCCGCGAGCATGCCATCATCAAATGGCTCGCCGACCTTGATCCCGGCCGATTGAATTACCAGCTGTTCATCAGTCCACCTGGCATCAACGTTTATGTCAACGACCGTATAATTCAGGAGAAAGAATAGCAGCATCATTTCTGTGAAAACTCGATCTTTTCTCCTGCCCTGACGAGTTTGATGCGCTTGCCCTCTTTGATGTTGCCTTTAAGGATCTCTTCAGAGAGCGGGTCCTCGATCAGCTTCCTGATCGTTCTCTTAATGGGTCGGGCGCCGAATTCAGAATCAAAACCTGTTTCGACAAGCAGTTCTTTACTCGATTCATCAAGCTCCAGTTTCATGTTCTTTTCGTGCAGTCTTTCCTCCACTTCTGTTATCAGGATATCGATTATCTTTTTCATGTCCTCACGGCTGAGCTTCTTGAAAACAATGATCTCATCGATGCGGTTGAGAAATTCAGGGGAGAAGAGCTTCTTGACCTCCTCCATGAGTTTCGTCTTCATCTTCTCATGCGAGATTGCGTCGGAGAGTTTAGTAAAACCGATCCCATCACTCCTTCTTATTTCGGCAGTCCCGATATTAGATGTCATGATGATGACGGTGTTCTTGAAATCAACGCGCCGGCCGTAAGCATCAGTTAACTGCCCGTCCTCGAGGATCTGCAGCAATATGTTGAATACATCCGGGTGCGCCTTCTCGATTTCATCAAACAGGACAACAGAATACGCCTTCCTTCTGACCTTTTCGGTCAGCTGTCCGCCCTCTTCATATCCCACATATCCGGGCGGCGCGCCAATGAGCCTCGATACATTGAATTTCTCCATGTATTCGGACATATCCAGGCTGATCAGTGAATTCATATCGCCGAACAGGAATTCAGCAAGGCGCCGAGCGAGTTCGGTTTTGCCGACACCGGTCGGACCAAGGAAGACGAAAGAGCCGATAGGCCGGCGTGGATCCTTGACGCCTGCGCGGCTACGGCGCACTGCCTTGGCTATCGCCGTGATTGCCTCGTCCTGGCTGACGATCTTTTTCTTCAATTCTTCTTCCATCTTGAGCAGTCGCTTGGACTCACCCTCCTCGATACGCGATACAGGTATGCCAGTCCAGCGTGAGACGATAAATGCCACATCCTCTTCGCTAACGGTCGGTCTTACCGCTGTCGTCACCTTACTCTTCTGCTGCAAGGTCTCACTCAACTTCCTTTGTTCGTCGCGCAGGCGGGCGGCCTCTTCGAATTTTTGCTCGGCAACGAGCTTCTCTTTCTTCAGCTTTATGTCATTGATCTGCATCTCCAGTTCGGTAGTTGCCTCGTCCTTCACTATCTTCGAGAGTTTCACCTTGGCTCCCGATTCATCAATGACGTCGATCGCCTTATCCGGTAAGAAACGGTCGGTTATGTAGCGGTTTGATAACCGGGCGGCCGCTTCCAGGGCTTCATCCGTATACTCGATCTGGTGATGGTCTTCGTACTTCTTGCGCAGACCCTGCAGAATATTGATCGTTTCCTGGACGGTCGGCGGGTTGACCATTATCGGCTGAAATCTGCGTTCGAGGGCGCCGTTCTTTTCGATGTAACGTCTGTAGTCCTCCAGCGTTGTTGCACCAACGCACTGTATCTCACCGCGCGCCAATGCCGGTTTCAGTATGCTCGAGGCATCGATCGCCCCTTCGGCAGCACCTGCACCAACAATAGTATGCAATTCATCTATGAAAAGCACCACGTCCTTGTTGCGGGTCACCTCATTAATGACCGCTTTCAATCGTTCTTCAAACTGACCCCGGTACTTTGTTCCGGCGACGATCGAGGCCATGTCGAGGGCGACAACTCTTTTGTTCTTGAGACTGTCCGGTATGTTGCCGGCAATGATATCCTGTGCGAGTCCTTCGACGATCGCGGTCTTACCTACACCCGCTTCACCGACCAGAACCGGGTTATTCTTCTTGCGGCGCGACAGGACTTGAATTACTCGTTCTATTTCATTCTCACGGCCGATTATCGGATCCAGCTTTTCCTCGCGAGCGAGTTGTGTCAAGTCGCGGGAGAAGAGGTCCAGCGCAGAACCGCGCTGTTTGCCTTTGGTCTTTGTCGTGACGACGCCTTCGGGTCTGAGCAGCTGTATTATTTCGTTTTTCACCGTTTCGTAATCGACCCCGAGCGACTCGAGTACCTGTGCGCCCAGGCTTTCCGGCGTCCTGATTATGCCCAAGAGGAGATGCTCAGTGCCGACGTACGAATGGCCGAAATTCTTCGCCTCTTCCATGGCATAGTTAAGGCATACACGGGCTTCATTGCTGAAAGGTACATCTATCTTACCGCCGGGTCCAGACTGGATCGAACCTTCGATATTCTTTCTGAGTTCGTTCAGCTCCGTTCCTAAATTGATGAGAACCATTGCCCCGACACCTTCGCCTTCTTTGATCATGGCCAGCAGCAGGTGCTCGGTACCAATGAAATTGTTCTTGAATCTCAGGGCTTCGTCATGGGCAAGATGGAGTATCTTTCTTACCCTTTCCGTGAATCTTTCCTGCAAAATGTCCTCCTTACTAGTTCCATTCTAGCCAGAATTCCTTATTTGTCAACTCTTTTGACAATTTTGGTGTCGGTCAAGTTTAACAATAGAAATGCTATGCAATATGTGAGGTGATACAGAGGTGAGACCCTGTAAAATAAAGATCAGTAAGTATTAAAACGGGCAAAGAAGTTGAAGAATTCACGGGGCCTGTTCGTGAGCCTTAATCTCGCTAGATCATGGGAATAGACTTTGGCAATGGACTCGCCGACATACTCCAGATGCTCATGTGTGTAGACCCTGCGCGGTATTGCCAGCCTGTAGTAATTTTCAAAGACACCACCGCGGATACCGGTCTCGATAAAGGCCTGGGCGGCCAAAGCGAACGAGTAATATGGTTGCTTTCTCGGCAGAACAACGATTGCATGACCACCAACCGGTTCAAAGATCGGGACTTGATTTTTCTTCAGGATCTCCGCCAGGAACCTGATGCCTGCAATGTGGGCACGCAGGAATCTTTCTTGGACTGCATCCGCAAGCCCGCTGGTCATGGCCGCAACATCCCGTGCAGCCAGGCCTCCTGATGAAGGGTATGCTTCTTGCTTAATGATCTCATGACGCAACCGCTGGTAAAGCTCTTTGCTCCGAATGCCTATGAATCCTCCAATATTGACCAGCCCGTCCTTCTTGTTGCTCATGTACACAATGTCGCTGTGTCCGAACATGCGTTTACAGATCGCTGCAACACTCGCCCTTGTCCCCGTGTATTCTTTTATCAGATAGGCGTTATCAGCGAATCTGCAAGCGTCCAGAACCAGCAATACGTTATGCGCCCTTGCTATCTTCTTGGTTAGGGCGATATTCTTAAGGGACACTGGTTGCCCTCCTTTGGTATTACTGGTGAGTGTAAGGATTATCATTCTAACACGGTTTAGCCTGCGCAAGGTTTTCTGCAATTTGTCGATGCTGATATTTCCGAGAAAAGGATGTTCTTCTTCAGGCAGGTCGACCGCCCTACACCGCAGCGCTTCAATGTTCGCCCGGGTGGTCTCAAAATGGGTATTGGCAAGAACCGTATCGCCGGTCTTCAGAAGAAGTCTGAAAAGTATGTTTTCCGCAGTCCTACCCTGGTGCACGGGTTGAATATAGGGCAGACCAGTAAGTTCTCGCGCCTGGCCGGAAAATTCATGAAATGACTGCTGGCCGGCGAAATCTTCTCTTGCCTGGAGCATCGCGGCCCACTGTTCAGTTGTCATGGCACCGGTCCCGGAATCTGAAATAAGGTCGATCGCGACGTATTTTGCCGGAATTTGAAACGTATTGTACCCTGCACGGGCAATGACCGCCTTCCTCTTACGGCGTGAAGTCCATAAGATCGGCTCGACTACTTTGATGCGGTAAGGTTGCACGCTACTTCAAACGTTGCAGTTTACTTTCCAGCGTTTTGTTTTTCGGATCGAGTTCCATGGCTTTCTCGTATGCTTCCCTTGCTTTGGTATTTTCACTCAATTGTTGGTATACATCGCCAAGGTGTTCGAGGATGACGGCGTCTTCGACGATCTCTGATGCTCGGATGAGTTCTGAAAGTGCATCATCGTAGCGTCCCATCATATAGTAGATCCAGCCGCGGGAATCTATGTAGTAGCCGTTGTCTCTGTCTATCTCTAGCGCCCGGTCAAGCAATCGCAGTGCGTACTCAAGACTATCATTCTTCTCCGCATAGGTATAGCCAATGTAATTAAGCGCAACTGCGTTGAGCGTATCGATCTCCAGAATTCTCTGGAACACCCTGAATGTTTCATCGTCTCTCTCCAGTTCTGCGGTGATCCCGGCAAGAGCCTGGAGCGCGGCAATGTTCCGGGCATTTTCATCGAGCGCTTTCTTGTAGTACCGGTACGCATCCAGGTCAGAACCCCGGGTCTCAGCAGTTGCTCCAAGCAGATAGTATATCTGGGTGAGGTCGCCACCCCGGTATGCTGCTTCGGAAAAAGCATATTCAGCAAGGTCGTAATCTTTCTTCTCAATGGTGATGAAGCCCAGGTATATCCATAGCTCAATGAAATCAGGGTCAATGGCTATGGCGTTGTATATGTCGGTCAGTGCCCGGTCGTAATCTTCCTGTTCAAGATGTATCCGCGCGAGATAAAATGCCGAGTAGGTATCGTTGCGGTCGTAGCGCAACGCGATATAGAATTGATCAAGGGCTGATTCAGGCATTCCGAGCTTGTAAAAAGCGTAGGCGAGGCTGCGTCTGACGTGCGTATTCTCAGGATTGTCTTCCAGTATACGGTTGGCTGTACTAGTCACACGCTCATAAAGGTCGAGCTCGGTGTAGAGGTCGACCAGTCGCTGGGCAATGCTTGGATTGAAGGAATCCTGGATTGCTTTCTCATAGTAATAGATCGCCGAATCCTTCATCCCTATCATGTCATACCCAGTACCGATACCGACGAGCGGAGCGATGTTAGTTGTATCCATTGCGTAGGCATCTCGGTAGTATTCGATGGCCATTGAATGTTCGCTGGCCTTGCCAGCGAGGGAAGCAAGTCTTAAATAGACATCAGGGGTTCGGATCGCCTCGGGTGTGCTCTCCAGCGCTGCAATGGCCCTCTGTATGTCTCTTCGCGCTTCGTGTAGAGTTGCGATCGCCAGGTATGTTTCCAAGTTGTTTGGTTCCAGCTCCAATACTTGCTCATAGTGCACGATCGCCTGATCAAGATCTTGCTTGCCGACGTGGCCAAGAGCAATGAGCTGATGCAACGTGATATTGTCGGGCTGGATTTCAAGTGCTTTCCGGATATACGTTATGCCTTCATCGAATCTCTGCACCATGTACAAGGCGCTCGCGAGCGACACGTATATCTCTACGGCGTCAGGAGCAAGTTCACTTGCTTTCCTGTAGTACTCGATCGCTTCAGTGATCTTGCCTTCCAGCTCCAACTGGTTACCTATGCTATACAGCTCATAGGCACTTCCACTGTCAAGAAGGAATACTGATAATGTTAGAATTCTAAATATATAGATAACAGCCATAGTTTATCCGGGCTTTTTAATGGATCATTGTTGTAGATATTATAATCGAGGCTCAGTCCGATACGCCGGGCATCTTTTTTGTAGTATGTCTGCAGGCCGAGTACATGTTGATGATAGAACGATGTATCACCTCTGGCAACAGTGAAACTGGGTTTGAAATCCACCCCGTACTTTTGGTTCGAAAAGATATTCAACTGCACGATCGCGATAACATCGAAGTTGTAATCAGCGCCTGAATTAATGTCCCAGCCGTGGTAGTCCCAGTTTGGATAATAGCCAAGATCGACCGACCACAAGAACCGCCGCTCTGCTTTCAGCCTTTTTGTATAGTGAAAATCTTGTGGCGCAAATCGCAGCCGGAAACGGTTGAACACTGGCGTACCCTCAACGTCGTAGTCGATATCGTGCATACAATCATGGACAAAATAGCCCGTCAGCACATAATCCTTCAGGAAGACGTCAAGGCCCCCGATGATGTAGTAGTGGACATATCTTGGATCGATCGATACGCCGCCGGTTTGTTTTGCCATGTCCAGGTCGTCACGGTAGTTGATATAGGCTGAAAGTATTCCATGACTCAACATTGTGCAATATAGTTCAAAGGAGGCATCGAGGTTGTATCTGCTCGTATCGCTGTTCAAGTATTTGCCAAATAGCCCGCGCCCGTGAAAATCAATAGGGATCTCGAGCGACGTCAGCAGCGTGCAGGGAAGAAAGAGCAACAGGAAAATCTGAAGCACGTGCGTTTTTGGAGAGTATGTTTTTTTCATCTCATCGAACTCCGATAGTGGCCGGCACAACCATACCCTTAAGATCATGCTCGGTCATTCCAATGATCTTTACATTATAAAATGCACCCAGTTGGAGTGCTTCTTCTTTGATGATGACCTGACTATCGATATCAGGCGTTGCGAACTCACTGTGCGCCAGGTAATCACCTTGACGCGCGTGAACCAGCATCTTGTATTCACGGTTACGTCGTGAATTGTTGTTTTTTTGCAGCAGGCATTGTTGCACTGTTATTGCCCTCTGGTACCTCTGATCAACAATATCAGCCGGCAATGGTTGAAGACCAGCCGCAGCGGTCCCAGACTCAGGGTAATACGGAAATACACCGAGCCAGTCAATGTATCCATGTTGTGCGAAGTCCATGAGTTCATTGAATTCATCATTGCTCTCGGTTGGAAAACCCACGATGATGGTTGTCCTGATCACCATATGCTTGATCTTCTTCAGTTGTTCAATTACCTGCAGGATTCGGCGTCGGTCAACACCACGGTTCATGAGCTTCAAGATACGATCGTTGATATGTTGTATCGGCAGGTCGATGTATTTGCATACTTTTTCATTTTGTGATATTTCCTCGATCGCATCCCTGTCGATCGTCTTCGGGTGCGCATACATGAGCCTGATCCACTCTATACCATGTATTCGGGACAACTCATGCAACAGCGTTTGTAGCATATTCCTTCCGTAAATGTCATGGCCGTAGCGTGTGGTGTCCTGACCGATGAGGATGAGCTCCTTGATGCCCAGTTCGGCTAATTCCCGCCCTTCCTTTATGAGTGCATCAAGATCGACGCTGCGGTATGCACCCTTAATTGAAGGAATAGTACAATAGGAGCAGTTGCTTGAACAGCCATCGGCAATTTTTAGATAGGCATAGCCGTGCGTCGTCAGTAAACGTGTGTCGACCGCCTTGTTGGCGCCGGTTATTTCAGGAGCGATCATCGCTTCATCCTCAAGCCTGAACCAGCCTGATACTTGCGGAAAAGCCTCTTGTAGTTCGTCGCGGTTTCTATTGACCGCGCAGCCGACCACGAAAATCCTCTTGCCGTTGCCTGTAGTATCGAGTGTTTCCTTTATTACTTGCTTTGTCTCCTCGATTGCCGGTGCAATGAAACCGCAAGTGTTGATTATGATCACGTCGCTTTCCTCAGGAGTAGGGCAGATGGTCATCCCCGCGCAGCCCAGTGCACCGAGTATTCGCTCTGAATCAACGAGGTTCTTAGGACAGCCCAGGGAGATAAGATTCACCTTCAAAAATGAGTTGCCTCTTAAACGATTCTAAGAAGTTTTACGGACGCGGATGCGATCAAACACTGGTTCTGGTCAAGGATCCTGGATTCTGCTTCGATCAACCGGTGTTTGATGTTGATGACCTTCGCATCTGCAGTGTAGGTCTGATCAACTTGCATGGCATTCCTTATGCGCATCACCAGCTCACCGGTCACGGACCTATGACCACGTTTGAATGCCGCCCAGACTGCCAGTTCGTCAAGGATCGTAGCAATGATCCCGCCGTGTACTGTCATGTGATAACCCTGGGACCAGATTGGCGGGTCTATCGTTGCCCGCACCCCTTCGGCGTCTCCCGAAATGCTGAGCTTCAAACCGTTCTCATTGGCAGACCCGCAGGCAAAGCATGCGTCGTCCATCAAAAAATCAGAACTCATCGATCTGCACCCCTTCAGGCGGGCTGAACTCGAAGATCTTTTTTGACAGTTTCTTATTGATCTCCACTTTGGTGAAGTCAAATTTGTTTTCGCTGCCAGTGTCATCATACACACTAATACCGATTATTTCGTAGCTCTTTTTCTTTATCTTAACGGTCAACTTTCGATAAATGTCCGTTTCTTCTTTTGGGTCTAACTGGATTTCATAGTGTTCTGGGTTTTCGGCAACGATTTGCGCATCATAGTCTTTTTCGTAGTCAGCCAACAAGGCGTCGGGGTTTATCTGAAACGGCATCTGTGCCAGTCTCTGCCTAATAACACGGTTATCATCCGGAAAGTATATCCAGAGGGAAACGCTGTCTCCGACGAAAATCTGCTTGGGGTCGTCGATCTCCATTCGGAAGAAATTGGGCTTCATATAGTAGGTCCTGCCTTCGTACTTTTGGCAGATACCTGCTTCCTCGTCGCAGAATACCTGCTCAAATTCAGCATAGAAGCTATTCATATCCTGGTATTGTTTGATCGTCCTGTCCAGGACTTCACCGGCCTCAACTGCCGCGAGCTGCGTCGCAATCACGATAAGTATTAGCAGAGTCTTCTTCATCGGTCTCCTTTTTATCAATCTTACTTAGAAATATCATTCTGTCAACACCGCGCCATATCGCGATTGTGAACCCACTTGACAATCGCTTTTATTTGGCGACAATTGCACATGTTTTGCTGATGTTTAGCGAAACCAAATAGGAGGATGCATGAAGACAAGAATTGTAGGTTTGATCGGGATTCTGGTAGTGATTTCTTTTGGCCAGAATCTACTTCAGAATCCGGGTTTTGAAGCATGGACCGGCAGCATACCTGATGAGTGGCAGAAAAGTGATTCTGTAGAGCTCTTTCAAGAGGACGTGTTTGTACATTCTGGTAATTTCAGTGCCAAGGACAGTTTCTTCTCAACCACGGCAGGCAATGCAGAGTTATACCAGGGTCTGTATGTGCAACCCAACACCCTGTACAGAATGTCCTTCTGGGCTTATGACAATGACCCAGCAGGCAGAGCACGCGCCGGTGTGCAATGGTTTGGCAATGGCGGTTACATTTCAAACCAATGGCCCAATTTCTATACTTATGACTCAGCTGGCTGGCAGCTGTGGGAAGTTGATCTTGCAGCTTCGCCTTCGAATGCCGATTCAGTATTGTTTATCATAAGAGGATATGATGTAGATCCACCATGGACCGGCGGCGCAGTTTTCTATGTTGATGATGCATATTTTGGCCCGCCTGCGACGCAGCCGCCGACAATATTACGTTTCTGGCATACTCCAACACATCCTGGATCTGCTGTAACATCTGACATCTATGCATTCGTGGTTGACAACGGTACGATCGACTACGATACACTTCTTTATGGCATAAACAGCCTCCAGTCGCCAAGCGCAGTGACCCATGCTGCGGTCACGAATGACACGTTTCTCTATCATATCCCTGGTCAGACCGCTGGCGATACCATATTCTATTATCTGAGATTCATTGACAATGATGGTCTAGTAGTGACAACCGATACCCATGCCTATTTTGTTGGTGCATTGGCTATGACCATAAATGAAGTATATTACGACACCCCGGGCGCTGATTCAGGGTGCTTTGTTGAAATATTCGGTCCGGGAATGACCAATCTTGATGGCTACACTGTAGTCGGCGTCAACGGTAACGGTGCCGTCGATTATGCGGTCATTGACCTCACTGGTCAGATCATGCCTGCAGACGGCTTCTTCGTGATCGGTGATAATGAAGACGTACCCAATGTCGACCTGGTGGACACCTTAGCCAACCTGCAAAATGGTCCGGACAACCTTGAATTGCGTTATTATGGCATAGCGGTCGATGCTATGGGTTATGGAACCCTTAATGGATGGAATTTCACGGGCGAATGGCTGCCTGCTCCTGATGTTGATTTCGGCCACAGCCTGGGACGGTACCCGGATGGTCAGGATACTGATAATAACGAGGCCGATTTTACCGACTATGATACACTCACACCGGGTACGGCAAACCCGGGGGTCGGTGTTGCCGAGCATAAAGTCACACTCCTGCTGCCGATGCCAAAATTGCCGAATCCACTCCGCCACGGAACTCGATTGAATACCGTGATAAGCAACGTCGCATACTATCCAATGACGGTCTACAATGCCATGGGTCAGGTTGTGGAAGAGGTCACCAAACCTGAGACGTCTTTGATCCTACCTACGGGTGTCTACTTTGTAAGGTTTAGCAGTACGGCACATGTCTGCGCAAAAGTAATTGTCGTAAGATAGGCCTGCACTGACGAGGCGTGTGACCAGATCAAGGATATCAAGAACAGGTTGGAGATTGGTTAACTAATTACTTGAATACTATTGTATAATAAACTGATTATCGGAATATTAGAGAAAGAATTGATGTAACTAGTTAACTTAATTGAACCTCGTTACTGCCGTATTCTGGCAACATGACCCCATGTGGTTTGTGGTCTGGCGAGTCGCGCATACAGGTTCTAGAACGAAATGCCAGGATGTTGCTGGGCAGAAACAAGAACTCCTGCGCTCAGTTTCCCCGGCTCATATGAATATGCTCCGGTAAGCTTTACGTAGCCAAATGACAGCCCGATGCCGGCATGCCAGTCGAAATTCTTGTCCGATATGAAGAATGCACTGAAGCCTTTGTATGGCTGTACGAGCGCGCCAAAATAGTATGCCAGCGTGTCATCAATACCTTCGTATTCCATGTCGAAATTGAGCGTAATGTATTCTGAATAGGGTCTGATGCTGACCCCGCCATAGAGATACTTGCGGGTGCCGACAGTCATCTTATATCCAAGGGCTAGTTGTTCGTTAACGCGGCATTGTACGCCGATAATGTGATCGGATGAGTCGCCAAAAGCGAAAGCATAGCCGAGCGAGAACGCTCCGGGCAGCTTATATCCAACGCCGACCTCGAAGTAGTTTAGCGTATCAACTTTTTTATAGCCAAAACCGAAATTGCCACCAGACGCACCACTCACTATCGCTCCGGTTTCTTGATGATAAGTAGCATAGGCCTCAGCGCCGATCTGGATGCCGAGGCCGGCTGGATTGGAGAAAACACTTATTGAGCGAAACGGCAGGGGAGTGAAATTTGCCTCATAAAACGGATTGAATACAAAACCGACCAGTGCTAGGATCAGCATTTAACCTCCGGTAATTACTTTCAATAAGTCAAATAGAATCGCAAACTCACATCAGAAAGATATATCTCAAAATGAAAAGCACAGCAAAAACGATCAGGATAGGGTGGACCTCTTTGATCTTACCAGTGACCAACTTGAGCACAGTATAAAATATGAACCCAACGGCGATACCTTCGGTTATTGAAAAGGCATAGGGCATGATGACAATGGTCAGAAATGCCGGGATAGCCTCAGTGAAGTCTTTCCAGTCAATTCTGGTGACTCCGGCCATCATAAGCGTTCCAACAATGATCAGGGCAGGTGCAGTTACCGGATAAAGGACCCCGGCCGTAGAAGCGAATCCCCCTCCGATCATCTTCACCAGCGGATAGAAGAGCAGCGCAATGAGGAACAGGCTGCCGGTAAAGACATTTGCCAATCCGGTGCGCGCGCCGCTTGCCACGCCGGTTGAGCTTTCGATATAACTCGTTACCGTGGAAGTGCCCATAATTGTACCGGTCACCGTACCAAGCGCATCAGACAGCAGAGCCTGTCTGGCCTTTGGCAGCTTGCCATCTTTTACAAAACCAGCCTGTTCACTGACGCCGATCAATGTGCCCACCGTGTCAAAGAGGTCAAGAAAGAAGAGAATGAAGATCGTTGGCAACAACGATAGGGTCAAGGCAGCGCCGATGTTCAGCTTGAAGAATGTGGGTGCAACAGAAGGTGGAATGCTAAAAATACCGTAGTACTTCACAATCCCGGTCGGGATCCCGACGATCGCCGTGATGATGATGCCGAGCACGATTGCACCCTTCACCCTCAGCGTATAAAGGACCGTGATCAAAAAGAGCCCGAAGACGGCAAGCATGACTGGTGGGCGGTGGAGATCGCCCAGCCCAACTATAGTCCCGGGTGTGTAAGTAACAATACCTGCCCATTGGAAGCCGATAAGCGCGATGAAAAGCCCGATACCGACCGCAATCGCCTGTTTCAGTGAATTCGGGATGCAATTGACGAGCGCTTCTCTGAAACCAAAAAAGGACAGCAGTATAAAGACAGCGCCAGAAATGAAATTAGCACCGAGCGCAGTCTGCCATGGTACGCCCATCGCCAGGCAGACCGTATAGACAAAGAAGAAATTGTGGCCCATGGCCGGAGCCAGGGCAATGGGGTAGTTTGCCAGAAAGGCCATCAGGAAGATCGCGACGGCACTCGATAAGCAGGTGGCAACCATGACGGCGCCAAAATCCATCCCTGCCGCAGATAGCACAGCCGGCTGAACAAAGATGATATACGCCATGGTCATGAACGTGGTCAAGCCACCGATCATTTCCTGAGATACTGTTGTCCCTTTTTCCTGCAACTTGAAAAGACGCTCTAACATTAATCCTCCCCGTTGCTTCTTATCACTCCCAAGCGGCACCAGAGTTCTTCGTCGTCTCGCTATGCAGCTTTTGAGTGCTCATACCTTTGATATTGAAATAATGCTTGTAGACAAAATATCTCTTGATTTATTCTATTGAATTCGCTAGCGCTGTCAACAGGATGTCGGGTAGTGGTTGTATGTTGACTTTCGGCAACGCTCCGCTATAATTGCTCGTGCGGGAGTAGCTCAATGGTAGAGTTACGGCCTTCCAAGCCGTTGGTTGCGGGTTCGAGTCCCGTCTCCCGCTTGGGAAAACCATCGACGCGTTCGCTGTATCGGGATCCAGTGCATGATCTTTCATATGGTGAAGCTACTATGAGGAGGTGCAGTGAGACTACTTTGTTTCGTAATAATATTCGCGTTGTTGTCGTGCGGCGGCAGGGACGACAAAGAGCCTGCGGCACAGCAGAATGAAGCAACAACGATCGCCAAGTCGGTGTTGATCGTGATCGCGCATGAAGATTTCCGGGACGAGGAATTCAAGGAGCCCTATGACCTGTTCATGAAATCAGGCATAGAGGTTGTCGTCGCTTCGACCGATACTGCGCCAGCAAAAGGAATGTTGGGGATGACCGTGAAACCTGATATTACACTGGAGCAGGTGAATACCGATGATTTTTCTTGGGTTTTGTTTCTTTTTGGATATGAACAATTCTTAAATGGAAATATTACTGAAGCTAAGAATTATTATCTACAAAGTTTGCAAACAAGTGAAAACAATGTTGTTCATAGTCTTCCTGAGCTATTGAAAATTTGGGATAATGATGATTATTTTCCTGTGGGAATTGATGAATGGAAATGGAATCAAGCTACTCA
>Ga0209536_100003114_pt1 | contig 26827 bp, 37 predicted proteins | sample DeeMarSeWOR28_12_FD_187461 | JGI IMG/M metagenome (GOLD analysis project Ga0209536, IMG submission 187461) | Marine sediment microbial communities from White Oak River estuary, North Carolina - WOR-2-8_12 (SPAdes) (version 2) | ecosystem: Environmental > Aquatic > Marine > Intertidal zone >... | reverse complement strand
GGGGTTTTGGTTTCCCAGGTGCAGATGATATGGGAAATATGTACCAGTTTAAAGCTGAGTTTGAAGACTATTACTGTAAATCACGTAGTGTTGAGCTTGCGAAATCTTTGAATCCTAACTTGCGAAGTTTTGCCAGTTGGCTTGAAGCTAATAAATCTAAAATTCCCTTGGAATAACCGACTATTTAAGTGCGGCAATGCAAAAGAGCATTGCCGTGCTATCTAAATTTCTTGTCCTATTAAAACTTACAACAATATTTTTCAGTCCAAACCATTTCTTAATTAAATTAAGGAACGTTTTTATTCACATCTTTGCAGGAGGCAGAATGGAAATAGTATGGACAATTCTTATCGGTTTAGCGGCTGGCACAATAGCAAAATTTTTAATGCCAGGTAAAGATCCGGGAGGATTTATTATAACAATACTGCTGGGTATTGCCGGTTCATTTCTTTTTACTTACCTGGGAAGATTTGTAGGTTTATATCAAGAGGGAGAAACTGCTGGTTTTATTGGGGCAGTAGTTGGAGCTATTATTCTTCTCGCGATATATAGATTATTTAAGAAAAAGGCCGGTAATTAATACGGAAAATGCCGAGGAATAAAGAAAAGAAAATATCTAAGGATAAAGTTATACTTATATCGGGTCTTCTATGGCTTGCACTTGCAGCCTTTGGAATGCTCTTCGATCCCGGGAAAAATATAATAATCATATCGCAGTTTGTAGTGGGTGCTTTCATGATTATTTACTATCTATTTTTCAGAAAATAGAAGAGAATTAACAGTGGCAGACATTTGGGAGCTTTCCAGTAATACGATGGTTGAAACACATTATAAATCAAAAACTTTCCGAAAAAGATATTAAACAGCTTTAATTTTTGCTGCCATTATTTAAATTGGTTGCAACTCTTCAATGAATGAAAATGTAAGCTCATAACTTTATGGTGAATGTATCAGGTGAAATAGCGGTAGAGCTATTGGCGGGCGATTAATCAACTGCAGCATTTTCAAAACCGTTTGGTGAAAGCTTTGTTTACAACGTCAAATTTCCCGAAGTTTACCGGGATTTTGCTTCCTCAGGTGCAGATGATATGGATATTATGTGCTGGTTTAAATCTAAATTTGAATACTACTACTGTAAATCACGCGGCTTCGGGCTTGCAAGAACATTAAATCCCTCATTTCAACCTTTCGATAGCTGGCTTAAAAAAAATAAAAACAAAATCCCACTGGAATTAAGAACCATTCAACGCAGCAAATATGTTTCAAGCAGGTTGCCACGTTTTTCTCTTTCCGGTTTTTTCTTCCCGTATTGATGATCTTCCTATTTACACTTAGTTTTTGATTATTGATTATAGAAAATTTAAAACGACTCGTTATAAGAAATGAAGAATTACCTGCATCACACATTCAGTATGGCTGATAAAGAACTTATTCCCGTGATCGATGAACTCCCTCTGTGGTCAGCTCCTTTTGGTATGAAACTTCTTGATACCATAAAACTTAAAAAAGAAATTAGCGTACTTGACGTTGGCTGCGGCTTGGGTTTCCCTATGATCGAAATTGCACAAAGACTAGGTGCATCATCAAAAGTAATCGGCATTGATCCGTGGAGAGAAGCAATTGAAAGATGTGAGCAGAAAATCAGAAAATATAATATCACTAATGCTAAAGTAATCGAATGCCTTGCTGAGCACATGCCTTTTGAAAATAATTACTTTGATCTGACTGTTTCGAATAATGGAATTAATAATGTGCAGGATATGAAGAAATCTTTGTCCGAATGCCGGCGTGTGAGCAAACCGGGCGCTCAGTTTGTACTAACTATGAATTCAGAGGAAACGATGATCGAATTCTACGATGTTTTCGAAGAAGTATTAAAGACAGAAGGTCTGAACAATGAAATTTTGAAAATGAAGAATCAAATTTATGATAAGAGAAAACCACTAGAAGAAGTTAATACTCTGCTTGTAAATTCCGGATTCAAGATACTAAGAATTATCAACGACAGCTTTTCAATGAATTTTCTTGATGGAACAGCTATGTTTAATCATTCGCTTATTAAATACTGGTTCATAGGGGGCTGGAAAGATATTTTAGAATATAATAACATGGAAGAAGTGTTCGAACATACTGAAAACAAGCTGAATGAAATGGCTTTACAAAAAGGTGAACTGCAATTAACCATTCCTTTTTTTACAATTGACTGCATTAAGGATTAAAATCATATTTGCCTTAAAGATTTACCAAATATCATTACCTGCCAACCATTAATGGAACTAATAAGTATAAAGCTTTAATTTAAAAAGAAAACATTATAAATTAATTTTATGTACAAAATTAAAGTATGTATAAGCACAAGAGATTTTAAGAAAGCAAAAAAAATAACCTCGGATTACATTGCCTGGTTAGGAATGGATCTTAGTTTTCAAAATGTGAATGACGAGTTCGCAGAGTTCGAAAATATTTATTCAAAACCTGAGGGTTGTTTTTTAATTGCTGTTTCAGAAAAAGACGAAATGCTGGGTGGAGTTGGCTTGAGAAAGTTAACACCGGAAATCTGCGAGATGAAAAGACTCTTTGTTTATCCCCAGTATTTAAAACAAGGCATCGGCAGGAGCCTGTGCTTGGAACTAATACTGAAGGCAAAAAGATTTGGTTACAATAAAATGAGGCTTGATACGCTGACCAGATTAGAAGCTGCTAATAAACTTTATAAACAACTAGGATTCTACGGTATTGCGGCTTACAGAAAAAATCCTGATCCAACCGCAAAGTATATGGAGCTCAAACTGTAGAGTACATCAGGGATTTTTATTATTATTTAATTTTAAACATGCTTTAACTTTTTTCATTGAGTACTAAGAACCATTTCCTACTGCTAACAATATCTTATAACGCAACGGAATGTTTTTTGGTAAACCCTTTTCATTTACTCATAAAAATGATTAAATAGCATCATTTCAATTACAGATTACTTTTATTCTCCGCATCACAAAATAATGTTTGTAACCAGAAATTATAAATTAAAGAACGTTTCTTTTTATAGTATTGTTGGAATTTTAGCCGGGACGGGGATCGGTTTTGCACTGCAATATATTGACAGAATTGATTCATACCTTCCAACAGTACGGGGAATGATAATCGGTTTCTTAGTCGGCACTACAGTCGGACTATGTGAAGAATTTTTGTTTCTTGAAAAATTCAGAAAAAAGAGCTACCTGTTTCTTTTGTTATTCCGGACAGTTGTTTATTCCTGCGTGTTTGCTTTTTATGAGTTATTAATAAACTCACTGAGTAAATTTTTTGTTTCAGATTTGTCCCTAAGTGAATCAATAAATTTTGCATTTTACAAGGAAAATTATCTGAGAGATCTCGGGATTATTATGGTTATATCTGTAATGCTGATATCATTAATACAAATACGGCGTCTTCACAGACCGGGGGATCTTATTAAATACATAACAGGTAAATACCATAAGCCGGAAGAAATAAACAAAATATTCCTTTTTATAGATTTAAAGTCATCTACGACCATTGCTGAAAAGCTTGGGAATACTAAATACAGCTCATTCTTAATTGATTATTATCATGATATGACCGGCGCAATTTTAATGTCAAGAGCTGAAATCTATCAATATATTGGAGATGAAATAATCCTAACATGGTCATTTACAAACGGTATAAAAGATTCCCGTTGCATTAATTGCTTCTTTGATATTAAAAATGCAATAGAAATGAACAAGGACAAATATCTGAAAAAGTATGGTTTATCTCCGCAATTCAAAGCTGGTATGCATGGCGGGAATGTATCAGTTACCTGGATCGGCAGCATCAAAAAAGAAATTGTTTATCATGGTGATGTCCTAAACACAACAGCCAGAATACAAGACCAATGCAACAAATACGACCAATGCTTTTTAATTAGTGAATATATGCTAAACAATGTACGTCTACCGGAATACCTTAAATCGGAATTTGTAGATGAATTACAGTTAAAAGGAAAACGAGAAAAAATAAAAATATTCGGGCTTAATAGTATTACAGAGATTTAAGAGGCGGAAGCATTGGAATTAAAATTTTGCAGAAATTGAATTCAAAACAAATTGCATGGCTAGCACCCCCCGCTTACCTGATTCATCTGTTCGATGAGTACTTTTCCGCAGAAGGCCTGCCTAACTGGATCTCAGGCGTATTTAATGTCAATTTGTCAGTAGATGATTTCATAATTATAAATTCGATTGGATTTGTTGCGGTACTTATAACCATAACATTATACAGCTTAGATAAAATTGGTCATTTTTTCCCGGCTGCACTTGGGGTTTTGTTTTTTATTAATGGAATCATTCACCTTGTTGCAAGTATTTTCACAGCCTCACTATCGCCAGGCACAATTTCAGGAGTATTATTATACATTCCTCTGGGTATATTAATATTTGGAAGGATATTTCCTGCTTTAACTGAAGTGCAGCGTTCCCTGGCTATTGTAACGGGTATAATAATACAAATTATTGTTTCAGCTGCCGCATTCAATATTTAAATACGTTTTAGCTCTTATTCTTTTTAATAATGTAAAGCCGTTTTAAAGAATACCCTTATAACCGGACTTCTCAGAAAAACATCATCAAAATTTTTGTAGTAACTATTTCTCCAGTAGGCACCTAATCCTATTCCAATTGCAAAATATTGTCTGATTGGCAAATGCCCGCTGATCAAAAGCAGATGCATATGATGCCTTGATTCACCTGGTTCACTTTGAGTATATAACCATTTGGAGGTGTATAATATTTCAACCACGTCCCAAATGTAATTATTTAAAGTAGCTTTTAAATTAATGCCTATTCCCGGTCCAAAGTCATAGTTTCTTCCTTCAGCATCAGTGTAGTAATCGTTGGGTGTTGCACCCATAGCAATCAAATCAATGCCTACATTTGCAATAATATTGGTACTCTCGCCAATTTGAAAACGCGAAACGATTTGCGGATCGATGGAAGTACCGCCGTAAATGAAGCCGGGATTATTTAAATAATTATAATCTAGAGTTGTTACAAATAATATCTGTCTGTTCTTTCTGTTATACAAGTAATGCCCGAGCAGATTTCCATAGGTCTGAATCCGTGTTAAACTGGGCGATCCGGATGAAAGCGCCATTGTAAGTTGAAAATTGGAAAATGGTTTATTGATATTTTCTGTAAATATATTTCCGTAGAAAAAATCAATTGCGAATAATCCTTCCTGAACCTGCTCCTTAATTGAAACATTGCCGCCTGCATCTTTATCAAGTGATCTTATACCTGCATTAACCATAACTAAATATTCGCCCGGCTTACGGTCAATGGGATTATGAAAAAGTTTTCCTGTTTCACCACTGATTAAACGGTTAAAACCTCTTACCGGATTTAACACTGCTCCTCCAATCTCCCTTAAAACCCTGTTAGGACCTGTTGCGGTATTATCAGTTAGCATATTAGATAAACGATATAAAACTTCTCCCAGAGCAATTCCATTTAAAGTTGTATTAACCCAGTCATTAATAGAAGGTCGGAACGTTTCGCCAAAATATTCCCACAGCAGGCTTCCCGTAGCTGCCCAAGCTGATGATTCCCAGAAGTTGTATCCGTTTGTTCTGCCGACATTATAGTAAAGATTCCCGTGATAAGGATGTGCAAAATAGTTTGTCAAGAATGCATCGCCGTCGTATTCCCATCCCTGACTTATGTTTCTCCACCATGTTTCAAGTGAAACATTAGCCCAGTTATCTTCGGGATTTTCCCATTTTCTTCCCCACTTCGCAAGTGCAAAGGGAATGAACTGCACGGCAGCTAATTCAGATGCCGCAATCCAAAAGCTTGATTTGGATTCCCAGGTAATGTATTTAGTATCAAGTGAATCATCTAAAGAAAAATAATTTGCCTGACATTTCCATTTGTTATTAATATTCCCCAGACGAATCCCTTTATTATTACTGATGCTTAATCCGCTTTGCGAGTAATCTGTGTTTCTCAATGAAAGGGAAGTTCCGTCATTATAATTTCCGGGTCCCTTTTCTGTAAAATCGAATTGTGTTTGTGATTTTGAAAGAGATGTTAAGATGAAAAGAAATATTAAATGTAAAGTAAAATATTTTTGCATAACTTCTCTCTATAGGCCCCCCATGATTATATCGGCCATATATTAGTTTATAGAAAATATTTCCAATTGTAAAACTAAGCTAATTATGATAAAACAAAAGTAAGAAGGAAAATAAATTAAATGATAAACAGGAAATTTGATGGTTTTACATTTTTAATTATGTTTTAAATCAACAAAAGTGGAGACCCTGCTATGCCCAATCAAATAGTACTATACATTGGAGCAGCAATTACTTTAATATGGGGAGTTGCTCACCTGTTTCCCACTGTTTCAGTAGTTAAGGGATTTGGGGATATCACAGCAGGTAACAAAAACATTATCACAATGGAATGGATTATTGAGGGGATTGCACTGATTTTCATAGGTTTTATTGTTGCAGGTGTTACCTACATAGATGCAGAGAATAAAATAACTGAATTCATTTACATTTCATCCTCATTGGTGCTGCTAGTGCTGGCTATTGTTTCTTTGTTTACAGGATTTAAGGTTGACTTTTTCCCTTTTAAGCTTTGTCCGTTTCTGTTTACTCTTTCTGCGGTGTTGATATTAATTGGCTACTATTTTTTTTAGACCGTACGCATAAACAAACATTAGATTTTTGATCCTATGAGTATAAAAATAAATAAGAGTGTATTTAAAACATTTCCTGAACTCGGGAGCGAAAGACTTTTCTTCAGGAAGATAGCTGCGAGCGATGCAAGAGAATTATTTTCCATCCGGTCAAATAATGATGTTATGAGATTTATGGATGTGAGCAGATTTAATTCAATCAGCGATGCAGAAAAAATGATTGCGTCAATAGAGGAATCATATGAAAAAGAAAGCGGCATAAACTGGGGAATCGTAGAAAAACATTCAAATATCTTTATTGGTTATTTCGGATTCTTTAGGTTAATTCCCAACCACTGCCGGGCCGAAATCGGTTATGCTCTTAATGCCAAGTATTGGGGGAAAGGGTATATGAATGAGACAATAAACAGTATGGTAAGGTTTGGCTTTAAGATTATGAGGCTGCATAGTATTGAAGCAAATGTCAATCCAAAAAATGAAAAATCTAAAAAGGTATTGGAAAAAATCGGTTTTAAAAAAGAAGCTTACTTCAGGGAAAATTATTTATTCAACGATAGATTTCTTGACAGCGTAATTGATTCACTGCTTGAAAAAGATTTAACCAAAGAGTGAGAGTATATTTATTCCAAAGTATGGATAATCTTAAACATATAAATTATCTTACGGAACAGGCATACAACCTCACTGCCAAAAAATACCACGACCTTTTCCACAACGAGATAAATGAGAAAGAATATGACAGAAAGCTCCTCGATACTTTTGCTGCAAGATTCAATAAAAATTCACTTGTATGCGATGCGGGCTGCGGTCCTTCGGGGCATATTTGCAGGTACCTGTTTGATAATGGATTAAAAGTTATCGGCATAGATATATCAGAAAAATGTGTTGAGCTTGCACGGCTTAATAATCCTGATATGAGTTTTGAATGTGCAGACATTGGCAATATGCCATTTGATGAAAACTCATTTGACGGGCTTATTTCTTATTATTCAATAATCAATACTCCCAAAATTTATGTGAACAAAATATTTAACGAGTTTCACCGGGTGCTTAAGCAGCAAGGCTACCTATTGGTAGCAGTTAAAGCTGGAACCGCAGAGGGATATGTTGATGATTTACTGGGAATAAAAACCAAAATTTACTCTGCTCTATTTACACAGGAAGAAATTACTGTTTACTTTCAGGAAGCTGGATTTGTCATGGAATTTATTGACATGCGGGACCCGTATGACTTTGAAATAAACTATGAAAGAATTTTTGCAATTGGTAAAAAAGTATAAATGTAACAATAAATTCTACTGCTGTATTTTATTGCATCATTTGATGGTTTTTTGTTTTTGAGTTAAGTTGCAACAAGTAAACATGAATTTAATAACAGGAGGAGAATCATGGATACTGATAGAAAAAAAGTTTTAATAGCAAAATCTCTATTAACGCTTCTAGTCTTTGTTTTCACCTCAACATTAACCTTTCCGCAAATAACAATTGAACAATCAGAATTCCTGAATATTTTTTCTCCGGGCAAGCCTCTTTATGTCATTCAGGGAGAGAGTGGTTTAATTAATATTGGAAACACAAGCGGACCTAACATTTATGATTTTACATTTGTAGATATGCAGGATACAATTAGGTGGAATAACTATGAGGTAAGCTCAATACCTATCCTTGCCGAGCGGTATCCATCAAACGCACATACATTTGGTGTAAACCAGCAATATATAACAGATAATCCTGTCATTTATTCCAGCAACGATTCATCGTTCTTTATTGGTGCAGCCACAATTGAAAATGAATACAGGTTCATTCACTATGCGCCGTATGAATTGTATTCAAATTTTCCAATGACTTACGGATCGAACTTCAGCCAGTTTATAGAAATTTGGGATACTACTTATGATTTGAACTGGCAGGTTCAACAAGCAAGTTTTTATACAAGCCAGCAGGAAATGACAGTTGATGGTTACGGCATATTAAAATTACCGGGAATGAATTTAGAGTGCCTGAGACAAAAAAGGAATTATGCAGATTACGGGCATAAAGATTTTCACTTTATAACCAGAGAAGGTATTTTATTAGTAGTTGATCACGTTTTGATAAATGAACCTGATACCGGTTTTGTAAATGGGGATTACCAGCTAATGAGACCTGAAGTTGTTGGTGTGGATGATGAAGAAATTCTTCCTCTAAAATTCTGCTTAAAACAAAACTACCCGAACCCGTTTAATCCTGTTACAAGTCTTCAGTTCACAGTCAGCAATAGACAATTCGTTACACTTAAAGTATATGATGTTTTAGGAAATGAAATTGCTACACTGGTCAAAGAAGAATTATCCGCAGGTGAATATGAAGTTGAATTTGAAGCTGTTGGATTAACCAGTGGAGTTTATTTCTATCAACTGCGTGCGGGTGTTCCCAAATCAGGTTCGGGACAGAATTTTATTCAAACTAAGAAAATGTTACTCTTAAAATAGTCAGAGGTTTAAAATGTTCATCAATAAAAAAAATCTTGCTCATAATTTTGTTACAATATTTTTTCTGTATTCCTCTATTTTATTTTCACAAACAGGATGGTTAAGGTACCACGATAATCCTGTTTTAACTCCGGGAAATCAAGGCAGCTGGGATGAGAACTTTTCTGTAGTCAACACTGTGCTGTTCCACGAGGACATTTATAAAATGTGGTACGAAGGAGACAATGGTTTTGGATATGCAACTTCTTTGGATGAAATTCATTGGGTAAAGGATACATTGAACAATCCTGTGTTAGGACCCGGTCCTGTAGGATCGTGGGATGAATCGGCCATTAATAATGCCTCCGTTATAATCATTAATAATGTCTACCATATGTGGTACAGCGGTGTTGATGATTTTAACGATAACCGTATTGGGCACGCAATTTCTTCAGATGGCATAAACTGGGATAAAGATACAGCTAACCCGGTTTTAGATCTTGGACCTCCCGGTTCCTGGGATGATCACGAACTTATTCACCCGTTTGTTATGCAGGATGATACTGTATACCGAATGTATTACAATGGACACGATGGAACCACCCAGCGAATTTTATATGCTTATTCTTATGATGCAATAGAATGGCACAGATACACTGCTGATTGGATGTTAGAGCACGGTGATCCGACTGAATGGGATGGATATGAATTAGGTCCCTTGTGTGTGGTTAAATATCGGGATATATTTCATATGTTTTACACCGGCCTGGATCAGGATACAACAGTTCGGATTGGATATGCTACTTCTTCTGATGGAATAAACTGGGACAAGGATTCAGCTAATCCGGTTCTTAACTTGGGGATCTCCGGTGAGTGGGATGAAGCAGGTGTGGGATTACCATATGTAATAGCCGAACCTGATGATACACTTAAAATGTGGTACGGAGGAACAAATGGAACTCTCTTTCAGACAGGATACGCAACCTCAAAACTTCCAGTGGGTGTCGAAAAAGGAAATGAGATTATTCCTCTGGAATTTAGCTTAAAACAAAATTACCCGAACCCGTTTAACCCGGTCACCAATCTTCAGTACACAGTCGGTAGTAGGCAATTTGTTACACTTAAAGTATATGATGTTTTAGGAAATGAAATTGCTGAATTAGTAAATGAAGAAAAACCCGCGGGCTCTTATGAGATTGAATGGAATGCTATTGACTTGCCAAGTGGTGTTTACTTTTACAGGTTAAAAGCAAGCACTAATATTAAGACTAAGAAGATGGCACTGATTAAGTAAGTGTTGGTTAAACCTCATTATTAATTCTTCTGTACTAAGGATAATTTATGAACGAGAATAAAGAAGCGATACTAAAGCTTTTGAAGGAGTATAGCTCTCGATTTAGTAAAATCTACATTGATCCGGATATTCCCGAAAAAAAATTAAACAATGCTAAAAAATCCTGCCAGGTTCCCGAGGGAGAGGAAATTCTTGCTCTTTTTGATTTTACAGAATGGGGATCGGCAAAAGACTGTATGCTAATTTGTAAAGACACACTCTACTTTTATTTTATTACTGCACAAAAAATTTCTTTTTCGGATTTTATGGAACTTCCTGTGAAATCCAGCTTAAGCGGTTTTAAGATAGGAGAGGCTATTAATGTTGCCCTGAATAGCAATGATCTTCCAGCCATTACAGCGGCACAGTGCTTATCGGATATACAACTAATTATGAAAAAAGGACCGGATGTAGATTTATCCGGGGATGAGCATAGACCTCTTCACGTAAGTTACGGTGCTATGCTTGCGACGTTTATTGTTGGCTTAACATTTTTAATTGTGGGCTCATTCATTTTAACATTGAGCGATGATTTTTTGGATGCCATTATGATTTCAGGTTCATCAATGATTAGTGTGGGATTATATTTTGTATACAATAATGTAAAGGCAACACTAAAAATCCAAAAACATAAAGGACCTTTAAGTTAAATATTAATAAAGAGCGGTATAAACAGTCCCTATCCGTAGGAAACCAGTATGAACTATTGTACTTTTTGTGGAACAAAACTCGACCAATCCCACCGCTATTGTTCAAACTGTGGTGCTCAAGTTTCCGGTACAATCTCAGTCAATCCAAAAAACAGCGAAATTGAGAATGAGACAATGGGAAAAACCAATAGTCCCGAAGATAAATTAAAAATTGATGTTGTTGGTTCGACAATATTAGGGCTGATTACATTTGGAATTTGGTGGGCTCTATTCATAAAAAAATGGTCTGAACTGTATCTTAAATATTATGAGGATAAGTCCTCAAATTCAATGGATGCGCAGTCATCAGAAATTCTTAATTCAGTTAAGCAATCAACAAATAGAACATTGCAGCTTTCTACTATAACACTTGTTATGCTTAGTGCTGGGCTGATAATTTTATTCATTTCATTCCTTTGGGAGGTTGTACTCGACATAGGAGGTTTTCCTTTACCTGAAGGTCCGTTTTGGTTTTACTGCTGGATTTCGCTGAGCATGTTAGCTGTAACGTGGGCTTCTATATTGTATGGTATCTTTAAAGTTCTAGAGCTAAAATCATCTGGTTGGTTGCCTCTCAACGGATCATCAGGGATTATACTAACAACGGTTATCTGGTGCGTAGTCGCTCTTGGACTATTACCTCTTGTTATATTTCCTCCAATATATTCCGGTTCTGTAAATAAATATGTTTCTTCCCTAACTGATTAAAGAATTTTTTAAATGGACAGCGATACATTTAATATACTCCTATCAGCAGCTTTAATTCTTTTAGTGATTTTTATTTTTATACGCATTGCTTTAAGAATAAGAAGAGGTGGTGGTAGTCTAACAACAACAATGTTTGCATCAACGTATGAGTTTTTAAATAAAGATAAAAGAGAAGCAGTGGAAGAAATAGTAGAATTAAATGCAAACAAAAAAATGGAAGAAGAAAAATCGGATAAACCTAAAGACGATCTATAGAAAAAGTCGTTTATTCTTTTCCATAAACAATAAAATACTTACATTAATCTTGTAGTTGATAAAACCCAATTATGTAAAAGACAGATATGGAAGAACAGATTTACAGCCGATTTTACTTTACCTCTATTAAAAGCAGTTTTTTATGAAATGCAACCGCACAGTAGAGTTCACGTGGCGGAAGATAATTTTGCTAATGTGTGTTACTCTTTTCCTGTTTCATGGATGTACAGAAGAAGTTCCGGATGCACCTGAAAACAACACTAACCAGCCAGAGCATGATAAAAGATTTGGAATCTATACTCTGGATCTTGTCACCGGATCTGTTGAGCTAAATTACAGTTCGGACAATTCACTCCACAGGATTCACGTAAATCATACTGGAACGCAACTTGTCTTTCAGGAAGATTTTGGCAGCAATACCTTTCGGGATAGCGAGATTTGTCTAATTAATCCTGACGGATCGGGATATCAACGGTTAACGAACAATTCATGGCTTGATGCATATCCTTCGTGGTCCCCGGATGGTTCTAAAATACTCTTCCTTTCCTGGCCGGATTATCCTAACAATACTTTAGATATTTTTTTAATGGACTCCAACGGTGCTAATCCTATGGAGCTATACGATTCAGGATTCCACGATGCTGACTGCCATTGGGTGGGTTCGAAAATCGTGTTCACGAGGGAAAGTCAGATCTGGATTATGAATGACAATGGCACAAATGCAACGCAGGTAACTGATTATGCGCTTGCCGGTCAGCAGGGAAATGCAGACCTTCCTTTTGGTGACTACGACCCTCGTCTTAATCCATCCGGCTCTCTCATCTGTTTCGACAGAATGGTTGATGATCAGTCCACCAGCGGGAATTATAACTTTTACACTATTAACACCAACGGCACAGGAGAGAAAGCCATAACCAACACCGGCTGGCAGCAGTTTATGGCAGAATGGTCAAACTCGGGCAACCGGCTCCTCTTTACAGTGGCCGCTAAGAACGGAGATGGCATCTACGATATGTATACAATGAAGCCCGACGGCTCAGAGCTAATGAACATAACACCTGCGAACTGGCCAGCACAGTTTCTATGCATACACGGAATCTTTTGTAAGGATGACTCGAAAATTTACTTTGCAGGTGAATGGTATGAGTAAGAACATAAGCGAAAGGACTTTTTTTTAAATTAAATGTGCCCAGCATTTGGCTGGAAAGCGAAGCCCGGCTGTTGTTTTGCATTAATGAGTTTATGGTTTATTACTGGTGGTATATGTTAAGTTTGTGTTAACTTGTTTTGATATTCAGTGCTATTGTTTTTAGCTGAAAACGGTTTTATGTTGCAAACGTTTTAATATTAAAAAGTTTAAAAAATGAAAAAACACATTGCATTATTCACAATAATAATATTTACCTGTTCCTGTCAGGTTATAACAGATGAAACTGATAAAGCTGCATTAAAAAAACATTTTGAAATTCCGGATGATGCAGAATTGATTGCTTATGACGGTTTTCCGCCAACAGCTGGTTTCGGGCAAAGGGAGGGGCTAACTATTGCTGCAAAGTATTTGTTAAGTGAAGAAGATATGAAAGGATGGATAGAAAATATGCGGGCAAAAGGATTGAAAGAACTACCCATAGAAACTGACTGCAGAAACAAGTTATGGTTTAAGAATAAACTGATTTCTCTTGAAACAAAAACAGGCTATTACTATTGCAGAACTGCCGGCAATGATGTACTTAATGCAACTGAAACAAAACCATGCGATGAGGTCGACTATTTAAACGATATAATATTCGCAATTCTCGATACAGGAAAGAAAGAGCTATCTGTTATTGTTATTTCGGGTTATTAAAAGTTAGAAATTTTTAGTCATACTAAAAAAGCCAGGAATTAGATAAAATCATCCCTGGCTTTTTAGTTTTATATAAATCTTTTCTACTTCAGGATTACCTTAAATTAATTTGCAAATGTAAGTCCAAATGGATTTAACTCCACAGTAATTTCTTTCAAGTAGACCGGAATGGGATTATGGTTTGATATTTTATATACCGTTACTTTATCAGAAGTTCCTCCGGAATGAGTAAGATATAATTTTCTTGATGAGTTATTCACTGCAACATTGTGTGGCACCGGATAGGGTGTATTTGTTGAGCCAAGCACTTGATTGGTTCTGGTTTTAATTGCGTATAGTCCATTCGTACCACCACCTGGTAAGTTAGTAGTATAAAATACTTTACCATTTGTCGTCATTATGGCTCCATGTACACCAGGGACAGGTATGGTTTCAACCACATTCATATTGAATCTATTCAGTACATAAACCGCATTAGAATTTTGGCAGGGAACATATATAAAACGACTTATAAGTGGAATTGATAAATGAGGGTCTTTACCAACTGCTGTTCGTCCTGTTTCCTGAAAGGTTCTGGTATTGAACTGAACCACATAATCCGATGCACCGGAAACTCCCACCACTGATACATAAGCAAGTCTACCAAAAGGTCCCAGAAACACGTCGTGAGGTTTGCCGCCCATACTTACAAGGTCAGCTGGTGTTGGAACGGTCGCAATAACCTGAAGAGAATGTAAATCAATAACTGAGGTTGTATTATCAACATCATTATTTACCCAGAGCTGTTTACCAAGTTTATCTGCCCACATGTGAAAGACACCCTGTCCGACAGGGATGGTAGTTTGAATGCTGAAATCCGAAGCCCGAAAAACCACAACCTGATTATTTGCCCGATCACCTACAAATACGCGTTGTCCTCGTTTTACAAAAACAACATACATTGGTTCCGGATTATTAGGACCCGCAGGAAGTTGATAAGTTCCTGTTACTTCATCGGTTTTTGTATCTATCACAGAGATACTTCCTGATGAACGGTTTGCAACCACAATATTCCCTGTGTTACCCTGATTCCAGTTACCCTTCTCGAGATGCTCATCATCAGGGTTTAAACTCTCAATCGGTGCTGTTGAATCGCTACAGGAAGACAATATCAGCATTAATGGCAGCATTATAATTAAGAGAGCAAATAGTTTCCTCATTTGATTCCTCCGTATTTTGTTTGGGAATAAAAAAATAAAATGCCGTCAATAAACTAAATTTAACTTATAACGAATCTATCACGGAAGTGTAAAAAATTAATTCCCTTCATTAAAATGAAAGATTATAGATTGCCTATTCTTCTTTTTCCCTTACTTTTTATTTATTACTTGCCAATTATTAACCTGTCTGCTTGCCTTGCCTCCGATGAGTCGGAGCGGGCCAACAGGCAGGTTGAAGATTTTCTGTTTTTGAATTAAGTTGCAAACGAATGGTTGAAATATTATGGTAAAAAACTGAAGTGAAAGGAGTTAGTAATGTTAAAACATTTATCAGCTTCCATAGTCTTTTTGTTAATATTGTTAGCTTGTTCTGAAAATGAAAAGATTACACTGGAATTCCGTATAGCCGAAGATGAACCCGCCCCAAATTTAACCGAAATGTTATTTGAGCCAACCGGCGAAACTTTCTATCTTCACGACAAGGTTCTTGTTAATCAGAACGATGTTGAATCTGCTGTAGTTGTGACGCGGCAAGAGCGACCGGCTATAGAATTAATTCTAACAACTGATGGGGCAAAAAAATTCGAAAAGCTAACGGCAGAAAATGTTGGAAAACGCTGTGGTATGATTTCAAACGGAAAGCTTCTATCTGCACCAGTTATCAGGGATACTATCTCAGTTGGTCGTGCTATTATTACCGGCATATTTACTGATGCAGAAGCAAAGGCTATTGCAGAGGGATTGACTCAAAATTAGCATTTTTAAAGCTTTAATTAACAAGAAAAAAAAGTAAAATAAACACAACTTGGTACTGAATTACAGCAATATTTGAATCAACCGCCGCGGTAATTATGTTTAGTATGATTCAAGATGTTCGATGCTTTTTGTTTTAGGCTTGAGCTGCATTTTCTATTAAGTAAAGAAATAGGAAGATTGTAATTTCAGAATATGTGATTAGCTATTAAAGAGTGCTGAACAGAATGAAATTCAAACCGTCAACTAAAACCGATCTTGAAACTGTAATAAAATGGATACCGGATGCAAGGAGTTGTTCAGTTTGGGCAGGACCAAAAGTAATATTCCCGCTTGAGTTGGAACAGCTTTACGATGCAATAGAGTTCGATAAAATCCATACGTACTCTTTAATGGATGAAAAAAATTTGCTTGCACTGGGACAGTTAAAGATGTTTGAAAACAAGCGGGGACATCTTTCGAGAATAATTGTTAAACCTGAATACCGCGGTAAAGGCATTGGAGAAATCCTTTGCTCGGAACTTATCGATAAAGCTAAACAGCTGAAATGTAAAACAATTTCTTTGAATGTTAATAATGATAACGGGGTCGCCATAAGACTTTACAAAAAGCTTGGATTTAGGGTGCCAACTAAAAAACCTGACGGTTTAAGAGATGATGTGATTTATATGGAACTGAAACAAAATAATTAGCTAATACAAGATTTGTTATATAAAGAATTAATAAAGGAGTTCATAAAATGATTGAAGTAAAAGAAAAAAATGATGTAATGCCTTTATGCCCGCATTGCAGCCAAACTATTTTAGAAGTGTGGATTAGGGAATTGAAGTCCCTGTTTGGTAAAAGGTATGTTTACTTTTGCCAGCACTGCAAAAAGGTGCTTGGTGTATCGCACCGTAAAGGTTTCTTTATGGGATAAATAAATTTAAGCCTATGAGTAAAATAACCCAGCAAAAGAAAGCAGAACAATTCTTAAAACTGCACAAACTGAAAAAGCTTCTTGTGATGCCAAACATCTGGAATCCAATTGGGGCAAGAATTTTAGAATCAAAAGGTTTTCCCGCTGTTGCTACGGCTAGCGCCGCAATTTCATCTTCTTTGGGCTATAGAGACGGTGAGAAAATTAAGATCTCTACACATCTTATTATTATTAAACGAATTGTTGATAGCGTTAAAGTACCGTTACTGCAGATATTGAATCAGGATATGCTTCTGATCTTAAAGAATTAAGAGACTCTATACACAGAATTATTGATACGGGAGTTTCGGGTATAAACATAGAAGATAGCGTTGGCAAAGAAGGGTTGATAAGAAATGCTGAAGAACAAAGCGAAAGAATTGCAACCGTGAGAGAGGTTTCGGAAGAAAGAGAATTACAACTTTTTATTAATGCAAGAATTGATTGCTTTTTATCGAACACAAAAAAACCAAACAAAGAAGTAATTAAATAAATATAAAAGAGAACTCGGTGTTGTTATTTAACATAACAGGCCGTTAGAGAGTCCACTCTAAAAAGGCTTAAAATAGTACCCAAAGGTTATCAAAACTGGCGCATCAACAAAGGTGCTTTAACTTTTGCGGAACTTGTAAAACATCTTATAGAATTGGATGATTGGACAATACACAAAATAAATGATCCAACAATTAATTCAATTCTGCCTGAAAAGGGAAGTTTAGATAATTGCAGCGAACAACATTTTAAAGAATTAATACATGAGCTTGATAAAAGCCTTGAGAGAAAAATTAAATTTATTAAATCGATTGATGGTGAAAAAATGCAAGCCAAAATTTACGATGATAGATTTAATGGTGAGGTAAGCATCGAATGGATTTTTTTAAGAGGGAACCTTGATCACGGAATACACCACCGCGGACAAATAGCTGTTTATTTGAGAATGTTAAAAGACAAGCAAGGAGCTAAATAACTTGCTAATTACTTTTTGAGCTTTCCTAATTAAAAGTTAAGTTGCTATAACAAGGAGATGCGAAATATGGCAGAAGACAGTCAATGTACTCTCACCGAAAAATTTAGTATTTGGGAAAAACTGTACGCACAATTATCATTCACTACTATGGGGATTGTTGGCACTGTTGGAATAATTCTGGTAGATTGGATTTGGGTTATTCCAAATATTATTATTTACTGGTACGGCACTCTGGGAGTAGTTATGAAGCATTTAAGCTGTCCAAGATGTCCGCATTACTGGGAATTTAAGGATTGTCTTCAATTCCCGATGATCTTTACAAGGAAAATAGTTAAGCAACAAAAACCATATCCATACAGCACTTTTGAAAGGATATTATTTCACTTCATATTTATTGCTATTCCAATTTACCCGATATACTGGCTGCTGCCGAATACGCTACTATTGTCTGTTTTTATAATATGTACGGTAGCTTGGTATTCCGGACAGTTTTTTTACTTTTGTAAAAGATGCAGAAACGAAGAATGTCCTTATAATCTTGTACCAATGAAATTTTAACATGATCTGACTTCCAATCTTCTTGCCCTAATACTTGCCAATTAACTGTTTTAAATAAAAAATAAGCAGCAGCGAAGCAGGAATAATATTTGCTGTATTCAGATATGCACATTTGATTGTGTTGAGATTTACTTTTCTGATTCGGAAAAGTAAATCTAAAAGCTAAAAATACTCAATATCGTTTTACCAGGTTTTGTTAAAATGAAAAAATTACTGATCGCTTTACCTTTAATAATAGTCTTTATTTATTTCTTTTGGCCTGAAACAGTCGTCACCTATCCTCCGGGTGTAACGGCAGCCACACCTCCGCAGCAGACAAACCTTACCAGCGAAAAGAAATGGACCTCTGGGGAATATACTATAGAGGCACTTGCTGAATATAAAATTAAGGCAAGAGTTTTAAGTCGTAATAATTTTTCGTTTGGCAAAGAAAGTGATTTATCTCCTTTTGATCTGGCTCTCGGATGGGGACTAATGTCTGATCAGAGTGTAATCGACAAAATAGATTTTTCTCAGCGGAACAGATGGTATCATTGGCATGCAGATGTTCTTCCCCTTCCAAAGAAAGAGATTAGTTTAAATAGCGCCAATGTTCACATTATTCCGAAGGATGAATCAGTTGAAGATAAATTCGACAATGTTTATAAAGGAAGTCTGATTGAAATGAAAGGATATCTTGTAAAAGTCAGCGCTCCGGGAGGATGGCGATGGATAAGTTCACTCAGGAGAGACGATACCGGAGGAGGTTCGTGTGAGTTGTTATGGGTTGAAGATGTAACATTATTCGATAAGTAGATATTAAAAAGTCAGGGAAATAGCCCGCACTTTTTATTTGCTGTTAGCAACAAAATCCTTCGCTTTGATCATCACTTTCATAGCCCGGGTGGCGTAAGTATTATACTGCAAAAAGCTCCCACCTGCTCGATTTAACTTCAAACTTCCAACTCCACTTTCAAGGTTTACGGCGTCCCTCAAAAAGTTTACACTCATTTAATATATAATTACAATTGCCCGATATGTAGTTCCCTTCACAAAATACATCTGTGTATCAACAAAATTATTCTTTTTTAAAAGAACTCTATCCTAAAAAACAATTTGTGTCCAAAAATTGACAGCAAGATCTTCATAGAAGAATTATGTTCACTTGTGAAATTACAATTATAAACAAAAGGAACATTAATAATGAAAACACGTTTCTCAATTCAATGGGCTTTAACTGCGGGATTACTTGCAACCGTAGCGATGACATGTTTACTTTTATGGCGCCCCTAATGGGTTTTGATATGAACATACCCAGGATGTTAGCTGGTACAATGAACACACCTATATCTGTTGGTTGGATAGCTCATTTTATGGTAGGTGAAGTTCTTGCAATAAATTTTGCTGCAATCTTTCTGCAAAAGGTAAACAAAGACTCAACTTTTAAGAGTGGAGCTTTATTCGGTTTGATTCCTTGTTTATTGCGCAAATTAATGATGGTTCAACTGTAATAGCATAATCGGTTCTTTGATCCTCATCTAAGTAAGCCATTTCGCCAAAAATCTCACCGGGATTTATTATAGTAAGAATTTTCTCATTACCATCAGAAAAATATTTGGAGATTTTTACCCTGCCCGTTTTAAGAAAATATATTGACTTTGACGGTTCGTTTGCAAAATATATCGGTTCTTCTTTTTTTTGTTTCACGCATTGATGAAATCTTATTTAATTCAATCATACTATCCTGATTTAATCCTTTAAAAAGATTAAAGTTTTCTAAATCTCAGAGTTTTGATTTTTCTGCCATTACATTTAATTCTAATAAATTATTTTATTCAATTTAAATATAAGTTGCTCATGTTGCTACATATTTGTATCTGTCAATACGAATAATTACCTGATTGAAGGAAGGCTTGCGCTTGCAGTACAGTAAGGTAAGAACAGTAATGTGTATAAGGATTCGCTGAGTTATTGATTGAGTGGAAGTAAAAGTAAGGGCGAGTTGGGAGTTCGCCCTTTAATGATTTATCATCCCGAATTCATTTCGGAATCTCTTTTGTAATATTTCAGACGTTGAAGTAAAACCAGGGTGACATTGAAATCAAATCAGCAGAATCATTTTTTTATTTCATCAAGAATACCTTTGGCACCATCAACGCTGCCATGCAATGCTTTTTTTACAGAAGTTAGCGTTTCATCACCAATTTCTTTAGCCGTATCCATTGCTGCAATAATAGAATTTTTAGTGGCTCCAACCGTATCGCCACCGACCTGTTTAACTCCATCTACCACACCTTTTACGGCTTCAACAGCAACTTCTGCAATATTTAATCCAAGGTCCTTTGCGCTTAATATTGCTTGTGAAACTATCCCGGTAACTGCGTCGTTCTCTTTAACACCGCTCTGCATTGCTCCCTGTACAGCTCCATTTGCAACACCCTTAACAGACTTTACTACTGTTATTCCCAGTTCTGAAACTCCTGATAATGCACCGCTAATAATCGAAGCAGGTACATGAATACTTGTGCCAATAAGCTCGCCTGCACCTTTTAAGGTTGTTACCGTAACATCTTTCACTACATTTATTCCCGCACTTCCAATATCGGCAGATCCCTTTAATGCACCTGTTACACCACCCTTAACTCCATTTACCACTTGTGACATTAATTTAAAAGCCATAGATCCTCCTTTTATATTCGTTTTACTTAATACATCTTTATTTTTAAATAATATAAGCAATTAAATATTAATTATAAATTAAATGCGAATGTGATTTTCTAAATAGAAATGTTTTTTATATTTTATTATAAATTAATAAGGACCTGAACCTAAATAATAGTGTTAAATTATTCTTTTGTTAAATTATGAATGATGCGTTGATCATAGCCGCAATAGTTTTTATAATTTTTTGCATAATATTTTTACTTGCATTTATTGTATCATTAAGAAAACGAAAATTTTTCGGTGCCATTAGAAATTTCACATTTGCTTTTCTTATGCTCACTCTATCCGTGTTATTTGGGACAGTTAGCATTTCCTTACAGGGATATAATGCTCTTACAAGAGAAGAATTAGCCGCATCTGTAGAAATCTTCCCGGTCGGCAAGCAATTATTTATAGCTCGTATTACTTTTCCTGATAGTTCTGAAAAACAATATAAACTTGAAGGCGATGAGTTTTATATTGATGCACATATTCTGAAATGGAAATCAATTGCAAATTTATTTGGTCTGCACACTTTCTATGAATTAGATAGAATCGCAGGCCGATATAATGATATTGAAGATGAAACCAATAAAAATCGAACGGTTTATTCGGTTGCAGAAGACAAACTAATTGATGCTTTCGATTTACGTCTTAAATATCCTTTCCTTTCATTTTTAGTAGACGCTGAATATGGTTCGGCGTCTTTTATTGCCACTAATGCACATAGAAATATAAAAATAATGGTTTCCACAACGGGTTTGTTGATTAGAGATGAGGAAAAATGAAATTTTCAGTAATATATGTTTAACTTATTTTTTATTGAATATAAGAGTAGAAGAATTAATGATGGCAAGATATTTAAAAAAAGAAATGATAATAAAAGGCTTGTTCCATGGAATCCTGTTTTCATTGGTAACAAAAAAAGGTGATGAATTAATACAAAGTGTGGATATGGTGCCTTGGAAAATTTTAAACTCCTCAGATTTAAAACTAAGCCTGGATGCGAATATAATCCCATAAAGGAAATATAACCTGAAAAATTGGACAACTTCTCTAAGAAAACCTATTAAACTTTTTGACATTCTTCTTTTTATCTCATTATGCTCACTTCCCCTCAGCTAGCTTTGTCGTCAGAAGTCGTTAGTTTTAATTTTACATTTTTTTAAGTGCAACTTTTCTTAAGCTCACTCTGAGAAGATTTTGTCGAGACAGAAATTAGTAAGTAGCACGGGCTAGCGCTTGGCTCGCCTTGTTAGAGGGTACACACCAATATTAAGTTAATTGATATACACCTGCCCTGTTATTTTTTCCCTTCCGATCCAGTCTTGACAGGTTCCTCGGATTTCCAGGTATCGCCCGAAGTTCCCATTTTACTGTTTCCTTCGAACCTTGCGCCGGCTTCAATCACCAATATTTTTGTAACAACATCTCCTTGAAGATCTCCGGTAGGATCAAGCACTAATTTTTTATTTGCCTTTACAGTCCCCGAAACCTTGCCGCCTATGGTTATGGAATCTGCATTTATTTGTCCGTGAACATTACCCCTTTCACCAACCACAACATTTCTTTGGGAAGAAATATCACCTTGTATTTCACCCTCTACCCTAATATTTCCGCTGCTTGTTAATTTACCATCTATTTTAACCCCGTTGCTAATTATAGTGGTTTCGTCGAATTTTGATTCTTCCACTGAAGTACTCTTTAGCATAATATGTTTCTCCTTTGATTTTTACTATTTCGTGTAAATCACCAGTTAATATATTAAAATTCAATTTACAATGGTTCATATATTAATAGTCCCTATTATGATAATATAATACCAGCAATCTTATATTATAAAATCATTTGATGCATATTAAGATTCGCTTAAGTATTAAAAGGTTATTCAAATAAAAAGGGAGCCTAAGCCCCCTTTTAGTATTACCCATTCCATATAATTTAATCTTCTTTTCCGTTTTGGTCATCATCTTTGTAAGCTTCTTTAAAAGATTCCTTAATGTTGTTATCAATATCGTTTTCATTTGCCGGGTCTGATGGATTTAAAAGAACATAATCTTTATAAAACCAGCTGTATGGATCTACTTTAATAGTTAGGTTAATATCTCCATTTTCCTCAACAAAAATTGGGGGATCAAATTCTATATGCTGCTTCGCAGGTTTTTTAGATTTATAAATAAACGGCTCCGAGTTAAATAATCCTTCAACAATTACGGAATACCGCTTTGAATTATCTTCACCCTCTTTGAATTCAGGATCAGGCGGTATTTCAGAACCTTGTATTTGATGTATTTTGAATTTAACCGCTTCATAGTATCCCGTTGGTATGTTTGCAACTATAAAATCGGTTGTCATTCCACCCAAATTAAGATTAACGACAAACGGTCCGACTTTAATCATATAAGAATCATCATCACCATTTTCGTTTTCACTCTCGCCATCTTCCATTTTCAGCTTTACATCGCGCATCAATATTTTAACTTTGGTCAATTCAATTGTGTTATCTGTAATTTTCTGTAAGGAAGATCCCGAATTGAAACTTAGCGAAACCGTACCGTTGGTGGTTTCGGTAGTATCACAACCGTAAATAAAGAAAAGAATTAATGATAAAATTATTGTGGAAATAATTTTATTGAATGGCTTTTTGCCAGATGTCATTTGCACCTCCGATTTTTTAGTTTTATAATATAGCAAAAAGCATACCTCCGGTAACAGTTATTTTACATATATAATAGTTTAACTAAAAGGTAAAAAGTGACCGTGAGATGTTAAAAATTCCACTGATGCTTCTAAACAAATAACTACTTTAATTAATTTAATAGTTAACTAACAATGTCCCTATTAATAGTTTTGTTTTCCTGAAAGTGATACTTGTCGAATAACTTAACGCTGTATTGTGATAACAAAGATTCAGGTTATTCCGGGGTTAAAAAAATTCTAACATCCAAATCAAAATAATAAGTATCTCCAAAATCGTACTGCGGGTATACGGCATCCCAACTCAACCTATAAGTTACAATGTTTTCTGTATATCCGGGTATATCATTTTTACTCATTACTTTTATATCGATCGGTTGCTGGTTATATAATTTAATTGTTACAGAGTTAGAATTAAAACTGCATATGTCGCTGGTAACTTGATAATCCTCAAGCTTTAAGGCGCCATCTTTATAAACAAGAATCTTCACCTGAAAATTTTTACAAAGTTCGGAACACATATAATTCTGTGAAGTTGTGGATTCCATCTCAAAAACAAAACCTCCAGCTGTAACAACAACCGTAATGTAGTCTGGCTTTGGTTCGTCATCTTCACAGCCTTCCCCGAAAGCACCGGCAATTAATAATATACCAAGCAAAGAAATAAGTATTTTGGTTTTCATAATTCCCTCCGCAAAAACTATCTATACGCTCAGGAAGAAACTTTAATAGTAGGATTTATCCTCTCTACAACTCCTCCCCGAGAAGTAGAGAATGTTTTAGAATTTAAAATACAATTAATATAGTTGACATATTATCAACTTTTTATATTTATCAAACAAAAAAATGTTGTGCATATTCTTTCCTTTCCACAATTAAGGTGTACTGTTTTAGTTTAAATTACATCATCCACTTCTGTCATACACAAGTCTTGACAACGTTAATATTTACAAAATAATGCTATTACAGAAAAAATTTTAAACTTTTTATTTGCTGGTTAGCAAACAAATACTTAGCTTTGATTACTCTCCCATAACTCGGGCAGCACAAATAATTTTTATCCCCTAAAAAATTTTAAGGAGGCATGATGCTAAAGTCTATTAATATAGCTTCGCATTTCTTTATTCTTACCATTGCAGCGGCTTTTGTTTTCGTCTCACACGCACAGCAACTGCAAACTTCATCAATTACAGAACCAGCAGTAACACGAAGCAATCTTCAAATCGTTAAGGATATGTACGGATCCTTTGCGATTGGTGATGTTCCTGCTGTCGTGGCTGATATGGACCCAAACATAGAATGGAATGAATCAGAAAATTTTCCTTATGCAGACGGGAATCCATACATTGGTCCAGATGCAGTAGTTAAGGGAGTTTTTTCACGGCTAGGTTCAGAATGGGATTACTGGAAACTGATCGACCAGGTATATTACGAATCGAAGAATGGCGATATAATAGTTACCGGACGATATAATGCCAAGTACAAAAAAACCGGTAAGGAAATAAACGCTCAGTTTGTACACATCTTTTGGATTGAAAAAGGGAAGGTTGTAAAGTTTCAGCAATATGCCGATACCTATCAGGTTAATGCCGCAATGCAATAAACAAATTCTAATATCAAAAACATTACGAAGGAGAATGATAATGCCATTTACCACAATAAAAGTAATTGAGGGTGTATTTTCAAATGAGCAAAAAGCTCAGCTCATTGAAAAAGTTACTGAAGCTATGATCGAAGTCTAGGGTGAGGATATGCGACATCTCACATGGGTTACAATTGAGGAGGTTAAAAAAGGAGATTGGGCTATCGGAGGAAAAATTCCAATGCCTAAACCTAAAGGTGCTTAGATTTAATTCTATTTCTGGTGGGACAATAATAATTCATCATTAACAAAAACAGGCAGTGAAATATCTGTCTATTCAACTTTTTAAAAATATAAAAGGAGTGGACAAATGGCTCTTTCAATGATCCAATTTTCCTACAAATCAGAAACTGCAGGAAAATTATTAAACAATCCTGAAGATCGATCAATTGCAGTTAAACAACTTTTAGAAAAGCTTGGCGGTAAATTGATTGCATTCTACTACAGTTATGGTGACTACGATGGAGTTATAATAGCAGATATGCCCGATCAAACCTCGGGATTAGCAGCCACTATGGCTTCATTCGCAGCTGGTGGCACCAGCAAGGTGAAAACAACAATTCTTATTACTGTTGAAGAGGCTATGGCTGCAATGGAAAAAGCTTCGGGACTAAAACTGGAGCAACCAAAAGGTTAATTTATTAATTCATAATAAAACAAAAGGACTAAAAAATGAAAACTCTCAAAGGTGTTTTTTTCTTTGTTTTTATGATCTTTACTTTAGGTTTTTCATCAACTCTGTTTGCTCAAACTCCCAATCTTTCTATTGAAGAAGAGGTGATAGCTCTTACATACAAAATCTGGAAGGCTGAGATGAATAAGAATATGACCGAGATGAATAAATATTTAGCCGATGATTATACTGAATTTAATCCCACCTATTCAACCCGTGTAGACGGCAAAAAACTTAACGTTACCCTTTCAGAAGCAGTTAGTATGAATAGCGGAACAATACTCGCTGCAGAAATGCTGAATCCGAAAGTTCAGGTTTATGGCGATGTGGCAATTCTATCATACAACTATGCCGGGGTAAACCAAGATATCGATGGGAAACTTACTAACACCAAGGCTAAATCAACACGTGTATATGTTAAAATAAATGGTGAATGGAAACTTGCTCATGCAAATTTTGCCCAGGATCCAAATAATGAATAAACAATTTTAAATAACAAAAAGAAAGCCTATTAATGAAACATATCAAATTAGTTACAATAATTTTTCTGTTTGCTGTAATAGCAAGCAACACTTTTGCAGGTGATAAGGAAGATGTTCAAGCACTTATTAATGCAACAGCTGATTCTTTTAATAAACATGATTTCAAAACTTACTTCTCATATTTTGTTGAGGACAATACTGAGTTTCCATATGTAGTATCGCCATTGCGCCACGAT
>Ga0209536_100003113_pt1 | contig 26846 bp, 23 predicted proteins | sample DeeMarSeWOR28_12_FD_187461 | JGI IMG/M metagenome (GOLD analysis project Ga0209536, IMG submission 187461) | Marine sediment microbial communities from White Oak River estuary, North Carolina - WOR-2-8_12 (SPAdes) (version 2) | ecosystem: Environmental > Aquatic > Marine > Intertidal zone >... | reverse complement strand
AACCACACGGGTAAGTTCGATTAAGCGGGTCACTTCAACCACACTCGTAATTTCAACCTGAGTGACTTGGGCAATGACTCGAGTGACTTCAAAAGTGACTGGTTCAGGCGAACAGGCGGCTAAAATAAAAACGGCTATGATGAATATCAGACTTAATGCTCTCATTGTTTGACTTTACTCACACCTCCCTGCTTGTCAGGATCTAAAAATGATGACACAGATTATACTGTAAACACGGTCCCACAACCCATTTACCACTAGGTTACAGATAAAATACAAAAAATCGTAAATGTACGGTTTATGATTGACTATAAGTTAGCTGAGCCGGAGGTGTCGTGAGTTTAACCGGCAGTTTTCCTTGAAAAGGGATCGCTCCCCAAAGGGCGGCCGCCAGGGCTCTTAAAGCCACTGGCTGGATGCTGTAGGTGCAGATGTGGGTCTTAGACTGGGGGTAAACGGCCAGGTCGTAGGGCGTGCGCATGGCCACGGTCACGGCCGGAATATCCAAAGCCAGGAGTTCATTGACCATTTCCGCCTGTTCCGGCTGTAGATGGGCGCTAATCGAGCCGATCACCAGTAAATCTCCTGCCGATGCCCGAGCTCGCACGGCGGCTATATCGGCTGGAGACGGACGTTGGGGGACGACGATATCGTCCACATTGGGGTGGTAGAGCCGCAACATAGATGCCAAGGAGGGCTCAAGGGTAGATGAGGTATCGGCCGGGGTTAAGTCAGCCGGTCGGGGCATGATGGCCATGATGCGAGCTTCAGGTTGAAGCTTCAGCGGCAACACATTGGCCTCATCCCGCACCAATGTGATGGCTCGGCGGGCTACAGTTTCAGACAAACGTTGGTGCTTCTGGCAACCAACCACGGCTAGGTCGGGTTGTTCATGACCAGCCAGCCACTCTTTAAGATCCAGGAGGCGCCGGGCGGAAGCGGCTAGATCCTGGTCACGAACTAAGCCACGAGCAAATGCCAGCCTTAGTCCGGCATATATCCGTTCTTGAACTTCGACATCGCCGGTAAGCAATAGTAAATCGACCCCGGCTCGCAAGGCGGCGATGACATCGACGATCTGGCCCGCTCCCTGGGTGATGGCCTCCATATCCAATGCGTCGGTGATCAACAAACCCTGGAAACCTAAACGATCTCGCAGATGATCCTTCATCACTTTGCCAGATAGCGTAGCCGGTAAATCGGCCCGGCCGGTGAGCGCCGGCAAACCGACGTGGGCGGTCATCATCAGGCGTACCCCGGCTTCCACAGCCTCTCGAAATGGCTGAAATTCGACGGCCTCCAGCCGCTCGAGGTCGTGTGCCAGTACCGGCACCCCATAATGTGGGTCAATACCTGAATCACCGTTGCCAGGGAAGTGTTTGGCTGTGGCGGCCACTCCGGCCGATTGAAGCCCTTCGATCATGGCCCCACCCATCGTTGCTACCAGGTCCGGATCGTCGCCGAAAGAGCGGATGCCGACGTTTGGGTTATCGGGATTGGTGTTGACGTCGCAATCAGGGGCGTAATTGACATTAACGCCTAAGGCGGCCATCTCCAAACCGATGGCTCGGCCCACCCGCCGGGCTAATCCGCTATCCCTTGTGGCACCCAAGGCCATATTGCCCGGAAACTGGGTGGTATCTTCACCCAAGGCGATTAATTGACCACCTTCCTGGTCGGCGGCGATCAGCAAAGGGTATTGACCGGCTTCGGCTGCGGCCGCTTGCAAAGCCCTGGTCAGGTCCCGTAACTGAGTTAGATCGGCCACATTTTTATCCCGAAAAAGGGAAAACCCGGCCGGTTGTCGGGTCTTGATCCAGTCCAGGATCCTGGGCGGCGGTTCAAGTCCCTCGAAAGCCAGCATCAAACGGCCGCCGATCTCATCTATTACATCTTGACTCATCATATAAATGAAAAAGGTGCCGGTCCCAAAGCAAGACGCTGGCACTTGGGATGTACGGTTACTCTCAATTTCTCTCCCTAATCACTTCCATCAGATCGTATCGACAAAGTTACAGGTGCAGGTAAGGCTAAGGTTATCGCTCCCCAGGTTCCGGCGTTGTAATCGGCCGGCAATAAAGCTACCTTTTCATCCTCCAGCATGGCCGCAGCCAGGCTTGACAAGGAACGTAGTCGGGCCAGTTCAGCCAGGATCGGGTCTAAAAATGTCGGACCGGATCGGGTCACGCCGCCACCCAAGACGACTTTCTCGACATCGTACGTCATGATTAACAATTGAATAGCCCGGGCCAGGTAATGGCTGACTTGGCGGACGATGCTGATTGCTTTTTCGTGGCCTTCACTTGCAGCCCGGTAGACCATTTCGGCCGTGATTGGTTCACTAGCTTCGGGTATGAGTTCCCGACCCAAACGAGCGATGGCCGAACCAGAGGCCACCGCTTCCAAACAACCGGGCATATCACATCCACACACGGGACCACCCGGTTCGAAGATGACGTGGCCTATCTCGCCAGCCATGCCATGTGCGCCCCGGTAAAGTCGACCCTGCAGAATGACGCCGGCGGCGATGCCGGTGCCGATACTGAGATAAGCCAGGTGTTGGATAGGTTCCTTTCGGTTAGCGTACTGGTAAGCACCAATAGTGGCAGCGCGGACATCGTTTTCCAGGTAGGTAGGCGAAGCAAATTCGGCCGATAAGGCCTGGCCCAAGGGATAAGAGCGCAGGTTAAGGTTAACGGCTAATTCGACGATACCTTTCATTGGATCGACTAGGCCGGGGACGGCAACGCCAATTCCTGCGATCTGGCCGACCTCGACCTGGGCTATTTGTAGGGCTTCATTAACAACCGAAACAACACCTCTAACCAACTTCTCCGGAGTAGATATCACGGTTGGGCTGGCGATCGAACTTAGCTGGTTGCCTTGACGATCGATCAATAAGACGGCCGTTTTTGTCCCGCCAATATCGAGGCCGACGATTATTTCCTGACTTGATACTGGTTGGTCAATCATGTTTTCAATTCTTTTAGATCTGTAGCCGAACAACAATGGTTCATTTCCAACATATCTACTCTATCCCGAAGGTTCTAGGTAGACGAGAGTCCGCCGGATTTTTATCTGGCTAGAGCCTTCTTTTTGATTTAATAACTCACAAAATGAACCAACAATAAGCCAGACGAAAATAATTCAGGTATTAGATTTCAAATGACGCCTAATTCCTGCTTCAAAACCATGGCCGAACTGCCAAGAATGACGATATCGCTGCCCAAATCCGAGTAACTCACTTGTGTGTCTGCGACCATTGAAGGCAATGTCCGGCAACGAACCTCGTTCATTGCGCTAGCTATAAACGCGTCACCTAACTGGTTTACCCGGCCGGCGATAACGATGCGGTGAATATTCAACGTGGCTATCAAATTAGCGATAGCCACCCCGAGGAATCTTCCCGCCTGATGAACCACACTACCGGCTGCCAAGTCGCCAGCGTCCAAGGCTGATACAATGGTTTCCCAAGTCAGGGATGAGGCCTGCCCTAAAAGAGAATCTGGAAAATGTTTAGCCTGTTCACGGGCACTTCGAATGATGGCCTGGGTGCTGGTGGTCGTCTCCAGACAACCATAATTGCCACAGGTGCATTGCAATCCATTTTCGTCCACGACCACGTGACCGATCTCGCCCGCACCATAACCATCGCCGTAATAAGGATGTCCATCCAAGATGATGCCCGAACCAATACCCTGACCAATCTTCAAGACCAGCATATTGCTTGCATGCCAGTTGGCACCAAACGTGTATTCTCCTAAGGCAGCCATATGGCTATCATTGGCTAAGTATATGGGATGATCGAACTCTTTTGAAAGCAAATCGGCCAAGTGCAGTTTAAACCAGCCCAGATTGACCGCCTCTCGTATCACGCCTTCATCCGGATTGGTTAAACCAGGCGATCCAATACCAATGCCTAAAATTGGGCCGCTAGCCACCTTGATCAGAGCCCTGAGGAGTTCACGCAGCAGCTTCAAGGCTGCATCGCCCTTTTTCCCTTCAGTCGGAAATGTCTGGCGTTCGAGGATCGCCCCCCGCAAATTGACCACTGCACCACGAAACTCGCGGCTGCCCAGGTCAAATGCCAGTAGTTGGTGGCTTTCTTGATCCACGTCGAGCAGGGTTGGCCTTTTGCCGCCAGCTGATGGTCCCTGCCCCGTCTCGACGACGAAACGCTCATCAATGAGCTCGGCGACGATGCGGGAGACGGTCGGCCGGGTCAGGCCGGTGGACCGAGCGATGTCGGCCCGGCTGATGCCACCATTGTTATAGACAGTGCGCATAACGAGCTTCAGGTTGTGTTTTTTGGTCTGCTGTCGGGTAGCTTTTTGCATTTCCCTTGTTCAAACAACTTAGTTAGTTAACTTAACTTACTAAGTAAAACTTTACAAAAAATATGCAGCTTGTCAAGAATTCTATGGCGGAAAAGTTGGATTTAGTAAGAATTTCTATTCAGCGAGTCCTTGCCTGATTACTTGACAAATAGATAATTATCGATATGATAATATATTGATAGCTATCAATATGATAAATCTTTAGCAATGGAATCCGCTCGTATGGAGGATTGAAAATGGCAGTTCAAGATAAGATCGACAAGAATGAGGATATTCGTATACATGTCCGGGAAAGGTACGGCCGGATAGCGGCCGAAACTAAGCCAGATCAAACGGCCAGTTGTTGTGGGCCGATCGAGATGACTAGTGACTGTTGCGGACCAGAATCGAGGGTGAATCTGGACCAAATCATCACTCTTTATGAGGCACCGGATGTAACCGATCTGCCGTCGGAGGTGACCGGCCTATCGCTGGGCTGTGGCGATCCAGTAACGTTGGCATCATTGCTGCCGGGACAAACAGTGATCGACCTGGGCTCCGGAGGCGGCATCGATTGTTTTCTGGCTGCAAAACGGGTGGGAGAAGACGGATGGGTCATCGGCGTTGATATGACGGCGGAGATGATCGAGAAAGCCCGAGCGAATAAGATAAAAGTCGGGGCGGAAAATGTAGAATTCCGATTAGGAGAGATCGAGCACCTGCCGGTAGCCGACGGAACGGCCGACGTGGCGATCTCAAACTGCGTCATTAATTTGAGCCCAGACAAACCTCAAGTATTTCGAGAAGCATATCGTGTTTTACGTCCAGGTGGGCGGCTGGCAGTTAGCGACATTGTGACCGATGGGTCACTACCCGATAAAGTCAAAAATAGCCTAAGCGCGTGGGCGGGATGCATTGCCGGCGCGATGGATGTGAATGATTATATCGCCGCCATTAAAGCGGCCGGATTTGTCGACGTGGAAATCTCGCCCGTTTACATGGATAAGTCGACCATCGACGATGCTCTGGAACAATTGGATTTGGGTGATTTCGTTGAAAAGGGACAGGACTCACTCTATAAGAGCGTTTTCAGCGCCAAGGTTTCGGCATATAAGCCGAAATAAGTAATTCGTAGTTCCGGGATAGATTTGATTGGGCCAGTATTCGAAAACTGGCCCAATCTGGTTCAATCTAGGTTAATTCGCTCTTCTTCTACCAGCTTTCGCCTGAGCACTTTGCCCACCTGGCTTTTGGGAAGCTAGTCACGAAATTCGACGAAGCCAGGTACTTTATAGGGAGCAAGATTCTGACGGCAAAAGTTTAGGATCTCATCTTCGGTGGCCAATTGGCCAGGCTTGAGAACCAGGAAAGCCTTAGCCCGTTCACCCTTGCTTTTAACCGGCACACCGGCGACGGTCGCTTCTAACACCTTGGGATGTTGGTACAAAACGTCCTTGATCTCCCGAGGGTAAATGTTGAAGCCCCCAGCGCCGAGGATCAGGTCCTTTTTCCGGTCCACGATCCTAAAGTATCCATCTTCATCCATTACGGCGATATCGCCAGTATATAACCAGGGCTCACCCCCAGCCGGATCGGCGTGAAGGGCATTGGCCGTCTCTGATGGCCGTTGCCAATAAGCTATCATTACCTGTGGCCCTCGAACACACATCTCCCCAGGTTCGCCAACATCCACGATACGAACTCCTTCATCAGGGTCCACGATCTTGACCTCGGTATCGGGAAATGGTAAACCAATCGTGCCGATGCGATTTTCTCCAAAGGCTGGATTACCATGGGTGATAGGAGAAGCTTCGCTTAATCCGAATCCTTCGACCAATCTGGCGCCGGTGAGGTCCTGGAAACGTTCTTGCACCTCCGGAGGTAATGGCGCTGCACCACTCATACAGCTTTCAATGGAGCTAAGATCATACTTGCGAACCTGTGGATGATTGTTGATGGCTATATACATGGCTGGGACCCCTGGGTACAGCTGAGGGCGTTGTTTGTGTATCGTCTTAAGTACTTCGTCGGTGTCCCGGGGATCGGGGATCAAGATCACCGTGCTAGGATACAGAACGCAAGAATTCATACAGGTGGTCATGCCATAACTATGAAACAGAGGCAATGAGGTTAAAACCCGAACCGGCCTGTCGATGGCATTGACCCAAACCCGAACCTGATAGGCATTGGCCATGATATTTTGATGGGTTAACAAGGCAGCCTTGGATAGGCCAGTTGTTCCACCGGTGTACATGAGAACGGCCGGATCCTCGAAAGTGATGTCGGCCGGCTGGTAGCGCTCACGGCTGTCTGATCGAGGGCAGCCGGCAAGGTTAACTTAGGGTATTCAAGATTTGCCGGTACATGGGTTTCATAAAATCTGAGCCATGGTTTATGGTTATGGTGGTTCACTTGATTGATTCAAGATTCCAGCCCGGATCGGGTTGAAAACGTTCACAAAGCTGGGCCGCCCTTCTTTTGTTGACGGCACCGACGAAAATTAACCAACGGATAGCATCGCGGATCATCTCTATATCACCACGCGGCAAAATATTAAAGGTATCATTCGTCTCGCGTCCATCGGCAACCAACCATTTATCAAGAGACTCGGCGATGAAAGCCCGGGTTGAAAGTGGATCCCATCCCGTGGCTTTGGCGGCTATTTCCATCAGGCCAGCAATGGAATGCATTAATGGAGGTGCCAGGTTAAGATAAAAATGTTTCACACCGGTCAATTTAGTAATGATGTCAGACATTTGTTTCATGGTTAAATTAGCCCCGACGATGGCATACCGGCATCCAGGCTGGCCACTTTTTACGGCCCGAGCATGAACTTCGGCCGCATCGCGCACATCGACGAAGCTGCCGCCGGTATTGATGACCGGAGACGGGCCATTTACTAAATCTCGAATCCAACGCATGGCCGGAGTAAGGCGATAATCATATGGGCCCCATAGGCCGGCCGGACAGAGGGATATCATGGGAATACCGGTTGCGGCAGCCCAATGCCAGGCAGCTTTTTCGGACTGGGTCTTGGCACAAGCATAGGTGGTTTCCGGATCGTCGTTCCAATCATAAGGCGTGCGGGGGCGATCAATGTCGTTTGAAAAGCCAATAGCGTATGTAGAACTGGTATAGATTATCCGGCGAACGCCCACCTTTTCAGCCGCCAGGAAGATATTGCGGGCACCATCTAAGGCTGTTTGAATGATCTTCTGCTGATTAGAAATCCAGAAACGAAAGATGCCGGCCGTATGAATGATGACCTCACAGCCATCGGCCGCGGCCTTTACGGAGTCTGCATCGGCCACGTCGCCGATCTTGTAGGAAATCGGCAATCCCGCCAATCCACGCAAATCGCTGGTAGGACGGACGAAAGCGACAACATCGTGTTCATGATTTAGCAGCGCCCGGACGGTATTGGCTCCTAAATGACCGTTGGCGCCTGTGACCAGAACCCTGGCCATCACATTTCCTTTTTTTTCATAATCAGACACCGACCTTAGGCAAACTCCAAAAAGTTATTGCATGAAATATAGCGCTCACAATTGGAGTTTGCTCGAGCGAAACCGGGCCAGGTTACTTCATACGATCTCAAGAACTTTCCCGGTTTCGCCTAAGAAAGGCCGCGTGACGAAAAACCCAACCAAAACGCCAATTTCACGCTGTTTACAATTATGCTATCACAAGCCAAGGAGCTCTACTAGAGACCTTATTGTCCTGTTAGAAGGTTACATTAGGGTCGCTTTACAAAGGTAATTAGACCGTGTTAAGATACGACAAAAGGACGGGCGGGCTAATTTTTTTCATTAACAAAAAGGTGGCAAAAAATGGCCACACTAGCGAATGGACAACAGGTGACTTCAAAAAAGAGGTGGTGGGAGTCAGCCGGCCGCGTTTTGGCATTTCTGATCGCCGTCGGCATCACAGTGGGCATCGCCATCGAGCGTGATCGAATCGAGCAACTGCCGGTCTACGGCTATCCAGCCGTATTTCTTGTCAGCTTGCTGGGCAATGCCTCGGTCATAGTACCAGCCCCAAGCTTCGCTATCGCCTTCGTGGCCGGTAGCGCCTTGAATCCGATAGGCGTGGGTATCGTAGCCGGCCTGGGAGCCGCAATAGGAGAGATGACAGGATACCTGGCCGGTTTAAGCGGCAAAGGAATTGTTGACAAACGCCGAGGCTATCATTGGGTCCAACGATCGATGCAAAGGTCAGGCGCATTGATCATTTTCGTTTTAGGAGCAGTGCCCAATTTTCTCTTTGACATCGGCGGGATCATCGCCGGGACCGTACGGATGCCTGTATGGCAGTTTCTCCTGGCAGCCTGGTTGGGTAAGAGCATTCGCTTGGGCGTCGTCGCTCTGACAGGTAGCCTCTGGTTATAGTAAAGAAACTCAGTTTCCTTTCTGGTAGGCCAATAGGACCACACCGAGTTTTTGTTCCATCGCCTGGACCTTCTCTACCTGTTCGGCCGAAAGTTCGGCCAGTTCATATCTTGGGGCCAGAGCTACAAGGTAAAAACCCATTTCCTCTTCGAAAGCCTGCAATTGGGCCAGGGTATCTTTATCTAGATCGGCGACACTCATTCTTGACCTTCTCATGAATCCTCCTTTCCGGATGACCGAGGTTTTTGTCTTTATAGAGCCGATTAGGTCTATGGATATCAGGCTTCTATCTTATCGTAACAAGATTTTAATAGCTAAGGCTAAAAGTGAATATAATCCTTCGACGCATAAATAGAGCTGACCCGTATCGGCAGAAACGCAGACCAGGATTTTGGGTCGATTACCCGGCCGGCGGGTTAACTTGAGAGCAACCTGGGCGGCAGCATCCGTATTATCACTCGCCGCTTTGATCAGGGTATGTCCAGGTTAGAGCCGGCCATCGGCTTCGGCATCTTCAATGATTTGCAGAACCGGCCGGTCCTTTAAGCTAACAGGGTTAAGAAACTCACACTTGGCAAAGATTTGCCAATCAGGGGCGATTCGACCTAACCGCAATAGCGGTGTATGGCCGATCATTTGCGTTATACCGTCGTAAAAGTTCACAACTCTTCAACAAGTAGGCCACGCCGTATGAGGTGGTCTTCGGGGAATGTCGTCCAGCTAATAGGTACCCGCCTCGAGGCAACCTGTTTTATTAGACGGTTGACCGGGCAACGGTCAGCGCCTCGGCGAAAATATCTAACGCTTCCTGTATTTGGGCTTGGTCGACGATAAGTGGCGGGATCCAACGGATGACATTGCCATCGGTGCCACAGGTTAGTAGCATGAGCCCGGATCGATAGGCTGCTTGAGCAACACCACTTGCCCGCTCGGGCCAAGTTTGGCCGTCTGGCCGGCTAAATTCAGTGGCAACCATCAGACCTAGACCACGGACATCGCCGATCTCGGGGAACTCTTCCTGCAATTGACCCAAACCGGCCTTCAAGACTTGGCCCATTTCGGCCGCATTTTGGATGAGTCCTTCTTCCCTCATAACCTGAATGGTGGCGATGGCGGCCGCACAAGCAACAGCATTTCCGCCATATGTGCCACCATGAGAACCGGGAGTCCATTTTTCCATTAGTTCGCGAGAGGCAGCCAGGCCCGAGAGAGGCATGCCTGAGGCCATGCCTTTGGCCATGATCACGATGTCGGGAATAACCCCACTGTGGTCCATGGCAAACCAACGGCCTGTCCGGCCGAAACCCGACTGCACCTCGTCGACGATCAAAAGAATGCCATGTTGATCACAAATTTGGCGCAATCCCGGCAAAAAAGTCTTAGGAGGCACCACGTAACCACCCTCGCCCAAGACTGGCTCGACCACGATAGCGGCCGTCTCTTCTGGCGCGGTCTGGCTTTTCAATAGTCGTTTCAACTCGCGGATAGAAAACTCCACAGTCGACTCTTCGTCCCACCCATAGTAATAGGCATAGGGATAGGGGGCGACGAATATACCAGGAACCAAAGGCTGGAACCCAGCCCGGTAAATGGTTTTGGAAGTTGTCATGGCCATCGTGGCATGGGTGCGACCATGAAAAGAGCCCTGGAAGACGATGATGTTAGTCTTGCCTGTTGATGCTCGAGCAAGCTTGACTGCACCCTCCACAGCCTCTGCGCCTGAGTTACTGAAGAAGTAGGTGTCGAGTGTTGGGGGTAAGATTTGACTCAACTCTTCCGTTAGCCGGATCATGGGTTCATGAATGACGATATTGGCTTGGCCATGAATGAGCCGGGCAGCTTGTTCTTGAATGGCCGCAACGACCCTGGGGTGACAATGTCCAGTATTGGTTACGCCAATACCAGTTGTGAAGTCAAGATACCTCCGGCCATCGGTGGTATACAAGTAAACACCTTCGGCTCGATCTACAAAGACTTCGGCCGACCGGTTCCAAACAGGCGATATTCGTCGTAATGAGCTGTGGTTCATGGTTCTGCTCCGTCAGATGGACAGGTTATTTGGGTCTGTCCACTATTACCTCCAGTGATTGGCGATTATTTTAACCTGAATTGAAATGAAATACACATATTTATTCTAGGGGGAATCACAGGCTAAAAAGATTTTGAAGTATAATTGGCTCCGTCCATTCACCCATCACTTAATTGGAGGAAAAATTTCATGCCAAGTCTTCTCGACAGGATACGCAATGTCAGGGTTAATAATACCTTACCCGATCAGGGCTGCCGGCACAAAGATCAGATTCAGGATGTATCACCTAGTGCTGACGGTTGCGAAGATTGTCTAAAAACAGGTGATCCGTGGGTTCACCTACGAATGTGCCTGACTTGTGGGTATGTTGGTTGTTGTGATAACTCGCCAAATCGTCACGCCACAAAACACTTTCAGGGCACAGAGCATCCATTAATAACTTCTTTTGAACCTGGAGAAGATTGGATCTGGTGTTATGTGGATAATGCCCTGATCTTCCCAGAGTAAATGTTTTTATTTAGGCTGCACTTTATACCACCAAGGGAATATTTATCCTATCGAGATAATTTGCGCATAGCTCATCAATTATGATTGCAAACCGAAGGCCAGAGGCATCTTGATATGTTTTATTGGCAGCCACATCGACGACCAACTGCTTCGCCAATGATTCTTAGACTTGCCAGAAGTACAACAATTGATGGAAAATGAATCAGTGTAAACCATTTTCATCGTCAAACACTTGTTATTAAATCCACAAAAAATGGTCGGCTGAAGGCCAGGACAGATTGTAGAAGAGAAGGAGCTTTTGATGGCTAAACCAATCATCATGACCATCGACGATGAACCACAAGTGCTGAATGCCATCCAGCGAGATTTACGCAACCATTACCGGGGAGATTATCGTATTGTCAAATCGAATTCTGGTCCTGATGGGTTAGAGGCCTTGCAAAGATTCAAACAACGAAATGATCCTCTAGCCCTATTTCTAGTCGACCAGCGAATGCCAAAAATGAGCGGTACCGATTTTTTAACAAAAGCGATCGAATTTTACCCCGATGCGCGTAAGGTTTTGTTGACAGCCTATGCCGATACGGAGGCAGCCATCGCCAGCATCAACGAAGTCGGCTTAGATCATTATTTGATGAAGCCCTGGGATCCACCAGAACAGAACCTGTATCCTATCTTAGATGACTTGTTGGCCGATTGGCATGCGACCGTCCCTGTGCCGTACGACGGGATCAGGGTCGCTGGCACTCTATGGTCGGCCACATCCCATGATATCAAGGATTTTCTGGCCCGAAATCGGATGCCGTATCAATGGTTAGATATCGAGGTCGATCCTGAAGCACTGGCATTGGTTGAGGCTACTACAGAAGGACGCCACGAGCTTCCTGTTGTATTTTTCCCGGATGGCGACATTTTGGTCAACCCAGATTTCCGAGTGCTGGCTGAAAAATGTGGCCTGCAAACCCAGGCAATGGAGGATTTTTACGATCTGATCATCGTCGGAGCAGGGCCGGCTGGCCTGGGCGCGGCCGTTTATGGAGCCTCTGAAGGGTTGAAAACCTTGATGATAGATAAAGAGGCGACTGGGGGGCAGGCTGGCACTAGTTCCCGCATCGAGAATTACTTGGGTTTTCCCAAGGGATTAAGCGGGGCCGATCTGGCTCGCCGGGCTACCGCACAAGCCAAAAGGTTGGGAGCCGAGATCTTGCTAGCCCAGCAGGTCACCAGAGTTCGAGTAGATGACCCGTATCGATACGTCATTTTATCTGATGGTACAGAACTTGGTTGTCGGGCGCTGATTGTAGCCACCGGGGTAAGTACCAAAAAATTAGATGTACCGGGCATCGAGAAGATAACTGGAGCCGGCGTTTACTACGGTGCAGCATTGACCGAAGCAGCTTACTATCGTAACCAGCCCATGTACGTCGTCGGTGGTGCAAATTCAGCCGGACAGGGAGCCATGTTTTTCTCGAGATATGCTTCCAGGGTAACGATGCTGGTACGCGGTAGTGCTTTGTCCAAAGGAATGTCCCAATACCTGGTGGATCAGATCGAGTCAACGGAAAACATCGACGTGTTGACCCGGACGATCGTCTGTGAGGTTTTCGGGGCAGACCGGTTGGATGCGATCGTCATCAAAAATACAGAAACGAATGAATCACAAAAAGTTGATTGTTCAGCATTGTTTGTTTTTATTGGGGCAGTTCCACATGCTGACCTTTTAGAAGGCATAGTCGAGCGTAATCGAGCAGGCTTTATCCTCACTGGAGCTGATTTGATTCAGGGCGGCCGAAGGCCAAAGGGTTGGACGTTAAAACGAGACCCGTACTTGTTAGAGACGAGTGTACCGGGCATATTTGCCGCCGGCGATGTCCGTCAGGGCGCAGTCAGGCGCGTAGCCTCAGCCGTTGGCGAGGGAGCGATCGCCGTAAGTTTCGTTCACCAGTATCTAAGAACTGTTTAAGATCGTTCCAAAGTGAAACGTGTTTGACAACCAAGTACGGACGTACGAATCGGAGAGGAAGAAGTGGGTATATAAATAATTGAGACGAAAAATTTGAGGAGAGGAAGCAGAATGATTCGAACCATTCAGCCTGAAGATCACGAGGACATGGTCCAGCTTATCGCCCAGTTTCGGGTAACCATGTCACGATTGTACGGGAGAGCAGAGCCACAAGACGTCGTTGCGGCCGAGGTTGAGCTGGCTAGATATGATGATCCCAGCTACAAAGTATTTATCGCCGAAGATGAGGAGAAGACCCTTATTGGTTACCTTGTCTGCCGCAATATTGAAGAAAAGGTGTGTGCTGAATCATTATTTGTGCTGCCTGAATACCGGCGGCAAGGGATCGGGACGGCCTTGTATGAAAAAGCAGAAACCCTGGTGGAAGATTTAGAGTTGGAGACAGTTTACAACCAGGTCCATCCAAACAATGATAGGATGATCTGCTTTCTGCTCAAGCGGGGCTATAACGTCTTAAATAAGATCGAAGTTCGCCGAACACGAAGCGGAGAAACACACTTACAGCGGATCAAGGTGGGCAAAAATACTTTCGAATATTGCTGCTGAAGATTGTAAGACGGAACACAGATAGGTTAACTCGTGCTTATTATCTTCTCTTCAGACGAGATATCGTAATCAATCCACTCTCTACTCCTCCTACTTCTCCACGGCAAAGCCTTCATTTGGGAACCTTACTTGTAGCATAATAAGCCAGAAACACATTTGAGTTGTTATTAGAGTTCACATATACTCTTCATTGGGTCGGTGCTTACCTTTTTATTCATCACTAACCCAAAAAGGATGGATAAAGGCTTGGCTGTTGGCCATTTAAAGATCATCATTTTAAGATTTCTATAGCGGCGGTTGACTATAAATAGGATAAGGAGACAATGTCAGGATTATCGTTATCAGAAGCGCCTTCACTAGAGCTGGTTAAGGAACAGAAACTTTACGAATTGTTACCGGGCAGTAGTCCCGATGATAGCTTCGAAGCGACCGGCGTCTGTCGGAAGGATGAACATTTTTTCGTCATCTTCGACGATACACCCCATATCGCCCGGTTACATGTTTCTTTAACAATTGGTCATGATGACAACATTCTGTTCCGTCGCATGGTTCAGACTGTTGGATATGTAGACATTACTTACGTCGAGAAAATCCGCCAGTTTCTGATTCTCACAAAACCCAAAAAGGATAAAGGGGGCAATCACCGGCCAAAAATCAACGAATACACGGCTGATCTCCAATTTCTAGATGCCGATTGGGTTGATTTTCCATTAGAAGGAAATGATAGAAGACTCGAGGGGCTAGAAATGGTCCATTATGACGGGCAAGAATATTTCCTGGGCTTGTGCGAGGGAAATAAATGCAAAAGCGGTCGGAAGGGACGAAAACCTGGTGGTGGTCGAATTCATGTATTCCAAAATGAGGGGACTATTTGGGCTCACAAGGAAACTATCAATTTGCCGAAAGAATTACAATTTGTTGATTACACCGCAATGGCCGTTCGGGACAGGCAAGTGGCTATCGTCTCTCAGTTAACTTCGGCCATCTGGGTAGGTCAATTTCAAGAGAGTGGTTGGGATTTCGTTGACGATGGTAGGGTCTATGTGTTTCCTAAAAGCAAAAAGGATTATATTGCATATTGCAATATTGAAGGTGTCGATTGGTCTGATGCCGGAGAATTAGTCGTCGTCTCCAATCGGAGAAAAAGGGGACAAAACAGACGGTGTCAGAAGACGGATCAATCGATCCACATTTTTAAAGTACCTGAAATCATATAAAGTCCCGCAATCAGGCAAAGGATAACACTAAATGAGTGGCCGGATTCAAAACCTCTATCTAAAAACCGCCCATAAACAACCGATGAAAGCTGTGGACACGGCCCAGGCCAAAGGTTCCATGGGATTGGTTGGAGATGTAAGCTTTGGTCGTTCAAAACGCCAGGTACTTCTTATCGAAAAAGAAACGCTGGATGAGTTTGGTCTGTCGCCAGGGGAGGTGAGGGAAAACGTGACGGCCTCAGGAGTGACGTTGTCGGGGTTGCCGGCTGGTTCGTTGCTCCAACTTGGCGAAGCATTGCTTGAGGTGACAGGAGATTGCCATCCATGCCAATTCCTTGACTATGTTAGGCCTGGGTTACAAAACGACATGGACGGCCGGCGAGGTATATTAGCCCGGATCTTAGAGGGGGGAACGATCCGGGTAGGCGATGTGATCTCAATTGTAGAAAGTGGAGGCTGAAAGCAGGGGGCAAGTGGCACGTAGCAGGGGGCAAGTGGAAAGTGGTTGAGCCTGCCCTTAGCGGCTCAGCAAAGCTGAACTTATCGATGGGTGGCAGGTAGCAGGTTAGCGGGTTTCGGTAACTGGGTCACCGAGTTTCGGTGACCTTGTGTAAGCCCCGGGGTGAGTCAACATCGTAGTCACGAGCAGCGGCCAAATAAAGTGAAAAAAGCTGGCCTGGTATGATTGTGATTAATGGAGACAACCATTCGGGCACAGTGCAAGGCAAGCCAAATGGGATCCGTGCCGCATCTAAAATTCGTGGATCATCACTGATGGCGATAGTCTCAGCCTGGCGTTCATTTAATTGAACCGTAAAACCAAGCATCTCTGGCAGCAACACACCCGATGGTGCGATCACAACAACTGGGAACCCTCTTTCGATCATAGCCATGGGACCATGGCGGAAATCGGCACTACTATATGGTTCGACAATGGTGTAGGTGAGCTCCTTCAACTTTAAGGCTATTTCAAAGGCAGTCGCATAATTGTAGCCCCGGCCGATGACGACACAATGTTGCATGTAGCGGTATCGCGGGGCAATCAGGAAGATGTTTTCATTCATGCTCAGGGTTTCGGACATCGCCTCTGGTATCCGTTCGACTTCAGCGTATAGATGGCCATCGCCAGATAGCATGGCGCTAAGCATCGCCACAGCCCCCAGAGATGCTGTATAGGTCTTGGTTGCAGCAACGGCTCGTTCTTCACCAGCATTGAGATCGATCACCAGATCGGCATATTTTGCCAGGTCGGAGCCAGGCGTATTGGTTAAGACGGCCGTCAACTTACCTTGTCGTCTTGCTTCATCCAAGACGGCAACGATATCTGGGCTTTTACCGCTCTGACTAATGCCTAAAACCAGGGAATTGCCAAAACGAGGGGGGCGGCCATATATTGAAAAGAGGCTGGGGGTAGCAAGCGCGACGATCAGACCATTTATCGCCCCAAGCACATATTTGGCATAGCGGGCTGCATTGTCACTGGTGCCTCGAGCGGCGACAACCACGTGAGTAACGCCGTGCTGCTGGATGGATCGGGCTAACTCCTTTACCGCATCCTTTTCATTAATCAGCAGTTGTCTAAGGGTAGCTGGTTGTTCGTTTATCTCGCGGTATAAATGGGTTTCGTTTATCATGATAGTCGATTGTGATTTGGTTATGGCAAAAGCGAAGTATTAGTAAGCAAGGGAATTATCGACGCAGATTTATCCACGGGAAATTGACGATTGGGATTCCACCATCTGGATCGGCGTACAAGTCTCAAAATTGATGGGAAGCCAAACTTGAAAGACCGTCTTACCTGGCTGAGATTCTACTTTGATATCGCCGCGATGCTTTTGCACGATGATATTGTAACTTATGTCAAGTCCAAGACCTGTGCCAACACCCGGAGGTTTGGTAGTGAAAAAGGGATCGAAAATTCGCGCTCGAACTTCAGGTGGCATTCCGGGACCATTGTCCTCAATATTAATTTTTATCCAATCGTTTAACTGCTGGGTTCGGATGGTGATCAAACCTTCACCGGGGGGCATCTCGGAAAGGGCATCACAGGCGTTATCAATGATATTGGTCCAGACCTGATTAAGTTCACTGCCATAACCTAGTATCTTGGGCAAATCTTCAGCATATTCACGGCGAACGCTGGGTCCGTTTTTCAGCTTATGGTTGAGGATAAGGAGTGTATCGTCTAGACCTTTATGGATGTCCACATCCTGTACGGGAGCTTGATCCAGATATGAATAGGTTTTTAAGGCTTTGACGATACCAGAAATTCGTTCTGCCCCTTGCCGGAGCTCAGCGAATAAACTGTATACTGTGTAGGTCGCGTTAAGCCAACTGAACATTGGTGCCAGTTGGTCCGGTCGAAAATCCTGGGCAAGTGAAGATAAATCATCATTTGATAAATGGAGATCGACTAGTGTGGGGGCAATTTCCCAGGCATCCTCAATACCTTGATCGTCCAGCCATTCCTCCAATTCATATTCGCGGTCACTGCGGGATAACGCGTCCATTTCTGGTGGTCGACCGGCCTGTTCTTGAGCATTTTGGGTTAGTTTTTCCCATTTTTGCCACTGGTCATCCGTGAGGCCGGCTTGATTCAAACGACTATAAGCCACGTCTGATTCAGTCATAGCCGTTTCTAATTGCTGTGCTCCACGCTTCACGGCCGCAGCCGGGTTATTAAGTTCGTGAGCAATGCCAGCGGTAAGTGATCCAAGTTGGGCCATCTTTTCGCTTTGGCGAAGCTTGGATTCAGTCGAGCGCAACCGCTTAAGCACGGTGTAAAACATGGCTTCGGCGGCTGATGGGCTGGTTTTTAATAACTCCTGAAGCTGGTCCCGATGAATGGCCAGCATGCGGGTGTCCCGCCGGGCTTTGACACTGGCCATACGGGGCATATCCTCCAATAGAGCCATTTCGCCGATAACCTCACCAGTTTTGCGAACCGCTAGCAGCACATCCCGCCCACTGGATGCTTTGATGATTTCCAACTCACCCTCTTGGATGACATATGCTTGTTCACCTCTGCTCCCTTCGGCGAATAATTCCTCGCCAGCAGGAAGGTTCACAACTGTCAACATCTCGCATAGACGATTGAGGTCATCATCAGGCAATTCGGCAAATAATGGTACTTTTCTTAAAAATTTATTCATCATTCTGAGTTTGGGCGTGTGAAGGTACAAATATTCTCAATATCAATATCAACTATTGAACCAACACACCTGGAGGTTTGGCATTTTCTCTTTACAAATAACCGATTCGGAATTGCCGGGCCTATTTCTGATTAGGGTTTGCAATTTGAGGGTAGATTAATTGAATTGGTCAAAAAGATCCACCTCAGTCGTCTTATCGCCAATAACAATACATACAATGTGGGTTCTAGGTCAAGCTACCCGTGATTTTGATACCATTAGCAGATATTCAGGAATGCCTTATAATCTATGGGTAGCGGAAACCCACAGAGCAGACAACTCGACGCAAATATATCCCTTCAGGACAGTTGTTCAACCTCTGAACAAGGTTATCAAAACCGCGTATTATTGACGGCCGTAAAGGCGGCAAATATTTTACGAACAGGAGACATTTCATGACAAACCCTATCGCAACAAGTGGTGTAAATCATCTCGTATTAACGGTGACTGATGTCGCCCGCAGCATAGAATGGTACAAGGATTTGTTAGGTTTCCAAGTAGCGGTTGACTTAGGCGAAAGGAAAATCATGAGCAATGGCAACGTATTACTAGCAATCGGGCCGCCGCCTGATCCCGCGAAGATGATTCCCAACGACCGATTCGACGAGAATCGAGTTGGCCTGGATCATCTTAGCTTCAATGTTAGTAGTCACGATGAACTAGAAAAGGCGATACAACTTTTTGACGAATATGGCGTCTCCCATGGGGAAATTAAGGATTTAGGGCCGGGGCTAGGGATTTATGTTTTAGCCTTTCGTGACCCGGATAATGTTCAATTAGAGTTGACCGCGCCGTATAGCAGTTAGAAACAATCGGGACGGCGGCGTTTTTAACAGGGCTCGTCTAGTTTCAAAATAATTTAATCCCGAAATCGACATTTTATCTATTCGATTTCCAGTAGCTCGCCAACGCTGGTATAGAGTTGCGCTGATACCGGTTCTCCAACTGAAGTTACCCATACTTCCACGGGCGAACTGTCATCAGCCGGAATAAAGTCCAACCAGGCGAAACCACCTCCGACAATCTGGTTATCTACGTCGAAAACGATAGCAGTCACTCGTATATCTTCGAAAGATTGGTCATAAGGATTCATTATTTCGCCTGTCACGACACTGTTGAATTTGTCACCCTTAATCGCGATGTTACCTTGTTCGAGCACAGGCAAGAGATCTGATTTCCGGAAAGATCCTGTTTTCAGTTGTAGATCGAGGGAATCGATCTCTTCCCCTTCATCGACAAAGAATGTGCTACCAAAACCGAGGGTTTGACCCGGTAGCACGCGATCGATATACCCCTCGTCAACACGGATAACTTTTCCGTCTGAGTCAAAGGCTGTCATTCTATAATCACTGCCCTCAATGGCAAATGTTTGGTTTGGATTTTCTACCAGAATACCATATCCAACCTCTAAATCATTTTGGACATATCCGCTTTGTAAAAATGATAGATCCTGGACGTTTTTGGGTCTATCATTTTTTTCCAAGTCGAGGGAGGAAAAGGATAAACGAGGAAATAACTCAACGCGATCAACAACCCCGTCGTTTGTAATTGTGACATCAACTCCCGTTGCCGTACCGGCCTGTATGAAACCGATAAATGAATATCCGGCGCCAATGATTTTTCCGGAATCGTCGTAAGCGATAGCAGAAACCCGTAGATCTCTAACTTCTCGATCATTTGGACCGGCGATCAAGCCAGTTACTCGATCGTAATATTCGCCCGGACGGTATTTGACGGCCTGAACATTAATATTCGGGATTGTAGTGTCGAAGTAGGGCTTTCCGGTAATAATATGAACCATCAGATCGGCGATCGGAATATCCTCCTCTAGATACAAATTACCGGCGATACCTAGTATTTGTCCTGGCAAAATAAAACTGATGAATTCGGAGTCTGTTATAACGACTCTTCCACCTTCGTCGTAGGCAATAACCTGATATTCACTGTCGGCGATAGTGAGATCGTGGTTTGGATTATAAACAAGGAAGGCGTAAGCTACTTCGCGTTCGTCTTGTCCATACCCTTGTTGTTGGATAGCCAGGGCAGATAGGTCAGTAAATGGCTTCAGGTCTGAGATAAGTTCGGAGGATAGTCGATCGGCCGGTGCCATTCGGTTAACTTCAGGTTGTATTTGGCTTATGCCAAAAGTGTCATTTGCCAAGGTTGGCTCAGGCTCCGAGATTATTGGTACTGCCGTATGTTCTTTGCTGCTTATATCAACACCAGATTGGTCATTAACTGGGGCCGTTTCGGCGATTTGAGTAGATTCTCCGTCCTGGCCTAAGAGTCGGATTGCAGTCTGACTGGCAAGGGAAAATATGACCATCCCGACAAGGAAAAGCCAGATTGAAGGAACATGCTTGAGCTGCAAGCCAAACATCTAGTGTGCTCCTGCAGATATCAAACGCAGAGAACCATGCCTTGAAATTGGGCATATCTCGAAAAGTTATTTAATTTTGAACAGCACTACGATCAAATCAACCGGCAATCTGCACCAAGTGCGTTAGCTCCATTGGGACGCCGATTTGAAAAGTGCAGACAAGAAACAACGACTGCTATCATCGTAACATGCAGCCGATTTATTGGCCATATGCCAAATGTCTCATATCGAGGGTGGATGATACGGGGATAATGGGGGTTAGATATTTTTATGGTGAGGATACTTCATGACTTGTCACCCTGCTTCTACCGACGGCTTCATAAACCTGATCGACAACCTCTTGGGCGCTCCAGTGGTTCTGGCCATCTAGGATGATGGCTTTTGGATTCTCAAGTAGCCACTCATCATGCAGACTTTCTAGTTGGAGAAGATAATCCAGGGGAATGCCTTTTTCTTCTTCACGACCACGTTCATGGATTCGCTGCAAGCAGACCTCAGCCGGGGTACGCAAATAAATAATGGCATCTGGTTCATCGCAGTATTGGGAAACGGTAAAATCCCACATACCACAATAAAGCTGGTATTCTGCTTCGGAAAATAGTCCAGTAAGATAACAGTTCTTGGCGAATACGTGCCGGTCACAATATATCGAGCGTTCCAGGATGACCCGATTATGATAAGTATATTTGGTCACTTCATCCCAGGTCTTAGCTCGAGTAACAAAAGCGCAAATTTGGAAAGTAAATGCCCAACGCTTGGTATCGCTGTAGAATAGCTCAAGCATGTTAGCTGCGAATCCTTCCCGCCATTGTGATGTGGGCTCCTCTATGAAGTCAAATATGCCAGAAGTAGCGATCTTCCGGCCGACTGTCGTTTTGCCGGCTCCAATATTGCCCTCTAACAATACCATGAGCTTATCATCCGAATTGCGTTGTGTTTTCAAGTGAACCTCCTCTTCCCTCTAGGCAAAAATGCTGACTAAAGGATCTGAAGTGCAATTTTACAACATCGACCTGCTGTTAAGCCAGGGCAATTTTTCGTAGGAAATCTGTCCTTTCTAAGACCGTTTTGATTAGGCTACCTCTCTGTATGGATGAATGAAGAAAGAAAATTGAAAAACACTTTTGTCCTCCTCAAACGTTTTCCGGCAAAGCCCTTCCAGCCGGAAACGTGAACCCTCCTTTAGCGACAGAGGCCCCCTGATTGACTCCCAACAGGGGGTCTCTTCGTGTTACTTATGAAAAAGCAAGCGCTATCGAACCATCTCTGTAGTGCAAAATGGGATTCAAAAAAATGAAGAAGGTCTTGCCCGGCCGCGAGCAAGACCTAAAGTGGCACGAGAGACAAAGACGTGAGGAACATATCGGGAATGGGTAAAAGACGTCCTATGTCTCATTACTACAGAGATTCGGCGCCAACAAAAAATACGGATTGCTGTTACAAATTTTGTGATGGACAGTATTCGCCATAGTAATGCTCTCAAAAAGACCCTATCTGCTTCGCTTACCAAACAGCAAATGCCTGCTATCGGTATGATAAACAAAAGAGAGGGCGCAATTTTTTTTGCCGGAATAGAACATACGTGCTATAATTTGAACCACTAACCGAATATCGACCGCGCCTCGCGATTTGTGAGCTGGCCGGGCCGAGACTGTCATTTCTTATGAGATATTACAGTTGAGACCCGGCTTTTTTCTTTTAGTTGTTGAGGGACTGGGAACAGGGAATAAGGATTAGGCAAAAGAACCCCGATCCCCGAACCCCAGCCCCAGAACCGCAAGAGAAATTCTGATGATCGACGACCACCGACCGCCGCTTACCAACCGCCGTCAGCCGTCGGCCTACAGGGAGATTGAACAGTGTCCATTCGAGATCTCTTCAGAGCCAGCATCGCCAACTTGTTTTCGGCCTTTGCCGCCGGTTTAAACCAATTTGCCACCGGTTTAAACCGGTGGGCTATGGCCACCATTCGCACCGAGATCCGCGATAATCAGAAGGGTTGGACCTCGCTGAGATCCCTACCCAACGACCGGGACTTTTCCGAGGCCGCCCAGCTTTACCGCGACGCCCTAGAGGCCACCCGCAAGAATCCAATGGCCAAGGCCGTGATCGACATCACCACGGACTTTGTCCTCGGCGATGGCATCGTCATCGCCAGTCCCCACGGCCGGATGCAGGCTTTCCTAGAGAAGTTCTGGCACCACGAGCTCAACCGGATGGATCTGCGGCTGCAAAGCATCAGCGACGAGCTGGGCCGGGCCGGCGATCTTTTCGTGGCCCTCTTCCGGAATGATCAGGACGGCATGTCTTACGTTCGTTTCGTGACCAAGGAACAGATCGTCGAGATCGAGACGGCCGAGAATGATTGGGAGACGGAGATCGCCTACTACCAGGTGACCGACGATCCCACCAATCCCAAGCAGTGGCTATCGCCCCGCCACCCCGATGCCGCCGAGGCCCCGGCCGTCATGCTGCACTACTCCGTCAACCGGCCCATTGGCGCCAGCTTCGGCGACGGAGATCTCGATACGGTCATTCCTTGGCTCTTGAGGTATTCACGGATGCTTGAGGACCGGGTCCGGATGCACTGGGCCGTTAGATCGTTCCTGTGGTTTGTCACCGTGCCCACCAGCAAGGTAGAGAGCAAGAAAGCCGAATACGCCGTCCCGCCGGAGGCCGGCAGCATTGTGGTCAAGGATGACGGCGAGGAATGGGACGTCAAGACCCCGACGCTGAGAGCCAGTGACGCCAAATGGGATCTGCAGGCCGTCCGTCACATGATCGACTCGGTAGGCTATCCGCCCCACTGGCGAGGCGAGGGTGGTGACGCCAACCTGGCCACCGCCACGGCCATGCAGCTCCGGCCGGAAAGACACCTCCGCCGGCGCCAAAATTACATTGTGTTCATCTTGCAGGACATTTGTTACCAAGCCTTCCTGCGCCAGGTGCAGATCGGTAAGGGTGGTGGGGGTGCCCCCCGTACCCCCTTCAATAGGTTATTTGTCTCCAATGTAAGTGACATCAGCCGCCAGGACAATACCAACCTAGCCACAGCCGCCAACCAACTATCTATCGCCCTTCAGACACTATTCCAGCAAGTACCCGCAGAGAAATCCACCACCTTAACCAAACTAGCCATGAGACTCATCTTCAAGTTTGCGGGTGAACCACAAGATGACACGGTGCTCAATGCCATACTCAGAGAAAGCGGACGGACGGTAGAAGATATCGACGACGCTGCTTTGAATGTTGGACCAGGAATGAGAGCGGTGAAACTAGAAAGTACCCAGCTTACAAAGAACGGTTCTAAACTTTATCGGGAGAGTTGAAAATGTATGCACCACATGCACCAATTAGACTAGAAGTTCCCCTTGAATTCAGCGCAGGAGAAGCCCGCAGAGAATTTTCCGCTCGTCTTGTCCGTGCCGGCAGGATAAAAACCGCCAGCGGCAAGCCTGGGAGATTCATCGTCACCACAGAAGCTATCCAAAACGCTATCGACCGAGGTCTCTTTGATGGTTTGGCCGTGTTCGCCGATCATCCAGGGTGGTTTGATAGTGCCAAAGTGAAGCATCTCATCGGCGTGACCCATTCCTCGGAGTACAACCCCATTACAGATTCTGCCAACGCCACCATCAGATTTTACAACGAGGATGAGAGTGATGGTCGCCTAGCTTCTGTCATCGCCGATACGCTGTCCATGATGCTCGACGACCAAGAAGAAGGGATCCCCCAACCAGACATCGGAGTGAGTCTTGTTTTCTGGCCCATCTGGAAGGCTAAGAAAGAGAATGAGGACCGCTTTCCGCTTATCCTAGAGGCTTTCCACAAGATCGACTCCGCTGATATTGTTTTTGGCCCGGCTGCCGATGGCCGGATTCTTGAGGCTCTTTCTGTCTACGGGCAAGTTGAGCCCACATCCTATGGACGAGGAGGTTTACCAATGTCCGACATAATCCCTGAAGAGACCGTTGAGCTTAAGCAAACGGTCAAGGAGGTGGAAACAGCCCCAGCCGAGATCCCAACCCCTGCTGAAGCTGTCGCCAACCTCGACAAGTGGCAAGATGCCGCCGGTCAAGAAGCGGCTCGGGCCATTATAGCTCATTCCCAACTGCCGGAGATCTCCAAGGAAAAGTTGTTCCTAAAGCCTTGGAAGAGCCCGGACCAGGTCTATAAGGCCATCGACGAGGAGCGCGATTACCTGGCTAAGCTGACCCAGCAAAGCGTGATCCAACTCTACGGTGGCCCGCCTAGGACCGGTTCTCTCCAAATGCAGACAGGAATGGATCACATGGAAAACGCTATGGACTATATGTTCGGTGTTCAAGGTGCTAAGACGCCAGAGCCGCAGTTGAGACGGTTCGATATGCTCTACACCATGCTCACCGGAGATTATGAGTTTCACGGTGTTTTCAATCCTGAACGTGTTTTCCTTTCAGCCGCCAATACCACGACCCTGGCCAACTTAGCCGCCAACGCCATGAACAAAGTCATCATGGCCCAGCTCGCTTTGTTGACTCACTATCGCTGGTATGAGTATGTCGCCCTGCCAACGCCTAATGACGGGTCACTCCAAAACATGCAGTGGACATCTTTTGGTGGTATTGGATCCTTGCCCGTTGTCACGGAAGGCGGAGCCTATGACGAGCTGACCGTGGATGATGTCAAGGAAGCGGACACGTTCTACAAGTACGGTGGCTACGTTGGCATTACCCGGGAGATGATCAAAAACTCGGACATCCAACGCATACAAGCCGTACCTAGAGCCCTCGCCGCAGCCTCGGTAAAGACACGTAGCTCCCTCATCGCTGCCATCTTTACCAGTAACTCGGGTGTAGGCCCAACGTTAGATCAGGATTCCACGGCACTCTTCCACTCGAATCACTCCAACGTTCAAACAACCGCCATTGGGACAGACACCACGGCATGGAAAGCCGCAGCCACCGAATGCTTCAAGCATACCGAGGTGCACAGTTCCGATCGCATTGGCGTGTTTCCTAAATACTGCTTAGTACCTCCTGATCTGTATCACACGGCGCTCTCAATCTTTGGCTATGGTGAAGGTATGCCAACCACATACCTGCCCTTCGCCGAGGATCATGGCGTCGGCGATCCACGTCCAGTCCCTCTCGCTGTGCCTCACTTCACGGACGCGAATGATTGGGCCTACATAGCAGATCCTCGGGTGTGGCCGGTCATCCACATGAGCTTCAGTTCAGACCCCAGCGGAAGGACTTTCCCTCCGCCGGAGCTGTGGGCCGCCACCTCGGAGACTGGTGGACTTCTGTTCGCTGCTGACGTTCTGCCCATCAAGATCCGCGACGAATTCGCCTACGGGGTGAATGGTTTCCGGGGAATCGGCAAGAGGAACGTCGCCTAACCTTAATAACCTTTTGTAGGCCAACCGGAGGTTGGCTAAGCCAATCAAAGATTGGCCTGATAAGCCGGCTGGCTGCCTGAACTAATGCACTAGGTCTTAGTCAGGACTTAAAGGTAAGACCAGCCGGCACCACCTTGGAGGAAGAAATGCAAGGTCACAGAATCATGCTCCCAATCCATGTACCCGGCACTCTCACGGCGAATCTGAGCATCACTTTTAAGATCCCCTTCGATTGTCGCATCATGGAAGTTTCAGCCGTTGGTAGTAACGCCAATGATTGTACCCTGGCCGTCCTTGGAGGCTCCGCCGGCACCACGGCGATCTTGGCTGCCTTCGCCATCGGTGACAGCGGCACCCCGGTTGTCAAGACCCGGGCTAACTTCGCCACCACCAACACCACCGGCAAGCTGGCCAACGATGACTTGTTACAACTGACCGTCGATTATGACGGCGCCAGCGGCACCGCCGCCGACGATCTGACGATCCTGGTCACGCTCTTGGAGGGCTAAACATGGCCACCAAACAAGGTGATGGACCAGAGCTAAATAGCCTTGAGATCCAAGACCTGGCCGAGAAACTCGACATTACTTCGCCGATCATGAGCTATCGCGTGGTTGGAGAACGGGTCGAGCTTCACTTGCTGGGTGGAGGTGTGGCCATTGGTCGCCTGGGTGAAGGTGGCATTGATCTCGACGATCTGACAGTTAGTCAACTTAAAGCAATCGCCCAAGCCGTCAAGATCCCGGGTGCCAAACGCCTGCGGAAAGCTGAGCTCCTGGCTGCCCTTAGCACCGTCGATCACAACACTTTATCGTCTGCCTTGGAGGAGGTTTCTCTGCCTTAGTCACCGGGCGCGACTGGACCAGATT
>Ga0209536_100003112_pt1 | contig 26847 bp, 28 predicted proteins | sample DeeMarSeWOR28_12_FD_187461 | JGI IMG/M metagenome (GOLD analysis project Ga0209536, IMG submission 187461) | Marine sediment microbial communities from White Oak River estuary, North Carolina - WOR-2-8_12 (SPAdes) (version 2) | ecosystem: Environmental > Aquatic > Marine > Intertidal zone >... | reverse complement strand
CTTCGGAGAAAGTTGACCTAATAAGTATGGGTTCATTGACTCAAAGCGTAAAAGCGTTAGACATGAGCTTGGAAATTGTCAACGTGAAATAGGTTTCTCATTTAGTACCCAAGCAAAAGCACAACTAGTACCAATAGGTTTACTGAAGAGTGAGCAATAACCGCTACTATGTAGGAGTTCCAACGATGATAGACGTAACCCAGAACCAATCCAGCCGATAAAGCTGAGAGTATATATACCAATTGCGGATCAAAATGAAAAATTCCAAAAGTTAAAGAAGAAATCAAAACCGCAGGGATAAAAGAGATTCTACGGGTCAATGTACTCTGGAGAAAACCTCTAAAGGCAAATTCCTCACAAATTCCAGCCAAACCCAAAGCAGTCGCTACAGCGACAAGCCCCCAAGACGATGCACTGAGCTCAGCTATCATATTATTTGATTCTATGACAGCTTGACTCTCACCAAAAACTGCTAACAGTACCAAAGAAACGATGATATCAACGCATAGCAAAATTATCCCAGACACGAATCCGAGCATTACTAGTTTAGGGTTAATGTCTAAACCTATGTAACGCCTTACATCAATGCCTTTATAAAGCATATAACCCAGTGGAACGAAAAGAATAATCAGCTCAGTAAGAATCAAAGCCAAACCAATGTCTATTGTGATAAACATTAGTGAGCCAAGCAACATAGCTAGAAAAAAAGTAACAATTATAACCAAAACAACTTCAATAATCGATAAAGCAGCTTTTTCTTGCTCAATTGAATTTGTCATAATCAACCTCAATAAACACCTGAACTAAAAAGGTTTCCAACCTAAATATCTTGGTTTTACTCTTCAGTGCAACTAGTCTGCTTCAACTTCATTGCTAAAAGATACATTTCAGAGCTTTTAGCTCGACTTGCTTTGGGCTTTATAATCTTAACAACTTCAAAATACTTCTTAACTTGTTTTACAAAACCAGGCAGCATGTTACCTTCGAAAACCTTAACAAAAAGGTTGCCAGAAGGACGCAACAGGTTCAACGCGACTTTCAACGCTTGACTAGCCAAGTCTATCTGACGCGCATTGTCTAGTTCCCATATGCCAGAAATGTTTGGTGACGCGTCTGAAAGCACGACATCAGCTTTTCGAGGCAAAAAAACCTTGATCTGCTGTAAAGTTCCAGGCTCGGTGAAATCTGCTACAAGTGTTCTAACGTATGTCTGAGGAAAAGGAGCAATAGGCTTCAAGTCCACACCTAGAACGAAACCTTTCTTTCCAGTGATTTTTCTGGCTGCTTGAATCCAACCACCGGGCGCTGCACCCAAGTCAACTACAACATCTCCTCGCCAAATAAAACGATAAGTCCGTGCAGTTTCAGAGAGCTTGTAGGTTGCTCTAGAACGGTAATTCTCATTCTTAGCCTTCTGATAATAATAGTCGCGCTTCCTATTTTGAATCCATGCCTTCGGCAAAAGAGCAGTCACCTATCACGTCTTCTTCTGAAGCATCTTCACCGATCGGTTCTACATAATCTTCATCCAAAGTCACAATCCACTCGGTAAGTTTCATGCAGTCTTTAGGCGAAATTGTTGTTGTTGGATCACATCTTGCGTTATCCTTACACAACAAACAGGGGCAATCAGCAATGGATTCTATTGAAGCAGGCATCCTTTTAGGAAAAAGGCGGTATGTCCACCTTCCACCCTGCAACTCTTTTTCTCTGCGAATCAGCCCTTTCTCTTCAAGCTTAATTGCCACTCTAGAGCCTTCTCGGCTGCTTGCGTCCAACTCGCGCCACAACTCTGATTGAAGCACGCCCTCAAAACCCATGCTAATTACAAAGTGAAGCGCTTTCTGTTCCAGATCGTTACGTTTCGGCATAAATCTCAGTTCCACGTTTTACATTAAATATAAGCATTTGTTCCAAGATAAAAATATGTACCCCATGAATATAGAAACTTAATGAAGGATTACTTAAATGAAACCGGACAACAAGTACTGCCTTGGCATAGAATCAACAGCAGATGATTTCGGAATTGGAATAGTCACTTTTAACGGTGACATATTATCCAATGTCTCATGCGGATATATTCCAGAAGAAGGGGGAATTCACCCCAGGGAAGCTGCAAGACATCACACAGAAGCAACAGATAAGGTTCTACGCCAATCCCTTTACAAGGCAGAGGTCAAACCCAAAGACTTGAGTCTAATTGCCTTTTCACAAGGACCAGGAATGGGACCATGTCTTCGAACTGGAGCAACGGCAGCCCGTGCTCTAGCCTCATATCTTGGTATACCTCTCATAGGCGTCAACCACTCCGTGGCCCACATTGAAATAGGAAAACTCGAGACTAAATCGGTAGATCCGGTAACTCTCTACGTTTCCGGGGGAAACACACTCATCTCAGCGTTTGATACCAATCGCTATAGGATTTTTGGAGAAACTTTGGATATAGCTCTTGGCAACTGTTTGGATGTTTTTGCAAGAGCTGCTGGTCTCAAACACAAGCAGGGCATGCCTTTGGGCGCCGTAGTGGAAAGATTAGCAGCAAAAGGCAACAAATTGATTGCACTACCCTACGTAGTAAAGGGTATGGACGTATCCCTGAGCGGTTTGCTTACTGCGGCAACCTCCTTGCTCCGCAGAGGAAAGTACAAACTAGAAGACTTGTGTTACAGTCTTCAGGAGCAATCATTTTCTATGGTTACGGAGGTTACAGAAAGAGCATTGGCACACACTGAGAAACAAGAGGTTCTTTTAACAGGAGGGGTCGCATCCAACAAGCGTTTACAGCAGATGCTTACTCTAATAGCAGAGGAGCATGATGCAAAATTTAGTGTGGTTCCGCGTCAGTTCGCATCAGATAACGGTGCTATGATTGCTTGGACTGGAATTTTAGCTTACACACACGGGCTATTCACACCTATAGAGAAGAGCTTCGTCAAACTGCGGTGGCGGTTGGAAGAGGTAGATATTCCATGGATAAAGTAGAATCGAAGTCACTCCTCAAAAAGGGAGCTGAAGCAAGTCTTTTTCTCTCAAGTTGGCATGGACGAAGAGTTATCGTGAAGGCTCGGTTGTTAAAACGCTATCGACCGCGTAAACTGGATGAGAAAATTCGTAACTATAGAACTGTTCATGAACCCCAGCTTATGCATGAAGCCAAGAAAGCTGGTGTACCCACACCTGCAATCTTGCTTGTAGACATAAAAAACTCGGCAATAATTATGGAGTATGTGGAAGGCAAACAAATAAAGCAGGTTTTACCAAATGTTTCACAAGAGCAACAGCATGAATTGTGCGTTAGGATTGGTGTTTTGGTTGGAAAAATGCACCGTCATGGCGTGGTTCACGGTGACTTGACAACGTCTAATATGATACTAACTGGTGAGGGTAAGATTTTTCTGGTTGATTTTGGCTTGGGTGAAAAAACCAGTGAATTGGAAGCCAGAGGGGTCGATTTGCACTTGATGAAAAGGGCACTTCAGAGTACACATTACAAGTTGTGGGAAGACTGCTTTAGAAGTGTACAAGAGGGCTATTCTTCAGTTTTGGGGGAAGAAAGTGCGAAAAAAGTTTTTGAGAAGATCAGTGAAATAGAACTGAGAGGGCGTTATATTGAAGAAAGGAAACAATCAAGCTAATTTTTCATTGAAAGGCAGAGTTGTGTTTTTCGCGACAGGAAATCAACACAAGTTCAATGAGGCTCGCTCTATATTAGCGAACCTTGATATAGCCGTGGGTATGTTAAGAATCAAAGATACAGAAATACAAAGCCATAGTCTCGTAAAGATCGCACAGACAAGCGCCCGTGCCGCATTCAAACGATGCAATTTACCGGTTATTGTGGAAGATGCTGGACTTTTCGTGGAAGACCTCCACGGTTTTCCAGGTCCCTACGCGGCTTATGTATACGAAACCATTGGTAACAAAGGTTTGCTAAGACTTATGGAAAAAGTGGAAAACAGAAAAGCACGATTCAGCTCGGTTATAGCATATTATGATAACATAGAAGCTCCTGTTGTTTTTGAAGGCAAGGTAGAGGGTAGTTTGACTATTGGCGAGCGAATAGGAAGTAGCAAATCAGGTTTTGGATTTGATCCAATCTTTCAGCCTGATGGGTGTGCTAAAACATTTGCCGAAATGACTATTGAAGAGAAGAACAATTTTTCACATCGTTCAAAAGCTGTCCGCAAATTCGCTGAATGGTATAAAAAGTCGCCATAATACTTTAATTGAGTGCATATTGATGAGTGTTATCCCCATTCTTTCATAGTTATTCGAAATCAAATCTTGTTCATGTTTAGAAAATTTTCGGTTGTTAATTCAGCTACTTTTAAATATTTGTGTTCCGTGGGTCATAGTGCTTAAGGTGTATAGATGCCGAAAAAAGAAAAAGGACGAGCACATTCAACGAGACCTGTTAGTAGGCGCCCTCCGAGCTGGTGCAAGTACCAACCCGAAGAGGTAGAAGCATTCATAATCAAATTGGCGAAAGAAGGTCACTCACTCAGCAAGATAGGGACGATTCTCAGGGATCAATATGCGATTCCCCTAGTGAAGCCAATAACAGGCAAAAGCATAAGTGATATACTTGATGATGCAGGATTAGCCCCATCTATGCCAGAAGATCTAGCAAATTTAATAAAGAAAGCACAGGGTCTTGCGGTTCATATGGATAAAAACAGTAAAGACTTACACAACAAACGCTCGATGCAAGTTATCGAAGCAAGAATACACAAACTTTCAAGATACTACAAACGAGAAGGCGTTCTTCCAAAGAAGTGGAAGTATAAGGCAAAAGTGGCTTCAATAACTTGAAATTGCTCCACTTCCAAAATTGTTACACCTTTCTTAGGTATAATATTCCCGTTTAGCACCAGCTTTAAATCCTAATTTCTCCTTTAGGCAAAGAGTGAAATAGCATGGGTCAAGATCAAGTCCCAATAGAACGTTTTCTATCGTCAGCCGCCCAAGCAGCAAAGGTTATATTGGAAACCGTGGAAAAAGACGGATTCATTCATGTTTTCTCTCATTTAGACGCTGACGGAATTGCTGCAGCAAGCATTATCGGAAAAGCTCTGTTCAAGCTCAATGCGAAGTTCAGGTTGAGAGTAACACAATGGGTTGACGAGAAAATAATTGCCGAAATAGTTGCAGATAAACCGCATCTTGTTATCTTTACGGATTTTGGAAGCAGTTACCTTGAGCTATTGAACGAAAAAATTCCAAACTTCAAAGTGCTTATTCTAGATCACCATCAACTAAACGATAATGTGGAGAATGAGAACATCGTACACGTTAACCCACATTTGTTTGGAATAGATGGAGCGACTGAAATCAGTGGTTCTGGAGTAGCATATTTTGTAGCTAAAGCAGTGAATGAGGAGAATATGGATTTAGCGCCCATAGCGCTAGTAGGTGCCCTCGGAGATATGCAAGACAAGAATGAGCAAAGGAAACTTCGCAGCTTAAACGCGTTAATAGTTGAAGATGCTGTAGCAGCGGAGCTGGTCAAGGTGGAAAAGGACTTAACTTTCTTTGGGAGAGAAACCCGACCGATACATAAGGCTCTTGTCTCTGCGACTACCCCATTTATCCCAGGTTTGAGTGGAGAAGAAGACAAGTGTTTGGCTTTCCTATCGAGTCTAGACATAAAGCTAAAGGATGGGGAAAAGTGGCGTGCGCTCAGAGATCTCAGTGTAGAAGAAAAGAAAAAGCTTGCTAGCGCTCTCGCTGATCACCTAATTGCGAGAGGCTTACATGCCGACGTGGAGAGTCTCATAGGTAACGTTTATGTCTTAAATCACGAGGAACCGTGGACTCCACTGCGAGATGCACGAGAATTCGCGGTAGTGCTGAATTCGACAGGACGGTTAGACAGACCCAGCCTAGGCATAGCCATATGTATGGGTGACAGATGCACAGCACTTGAAGAAGCTAACAGGGTCTTAGATGACTACAGGAAGAGCATTAGTACCTACCTCAACTGGATTATGGAAAAACCTGAACGAATGAGGGAATTTGAGCATATTTATGTTGTTTATGGCGATACATTCATAAATGAAAAAATTATTGGCACAATCTCATCCATATTGGTTTCTGGTCTTTCATGTCCTGAAAAACCTCTCATAGCCTTCGCCAAAATTGAGGAAGAGAATGCAGCTAAGTTCTCTGCCAGAACCACCGCCTTGGCTCTTAGCAAAGGTATCAACCTTGGGGAGGTTATGCAGATAGCGTCAGAGAAATATGGCGGAAAAGGCGGAGGACACAATGTAGCCGCAGGTGCCCAAGTGCCAATAGAGCAAATTGATGACTTTATTGAATCAGTCAATAACCTAGTTGAAAAACAGGTTAAAGGTGAAGACCTTGGAAGCAAAGATAGCACTTGAATATAACAACCCTAAAACCGCTGAAGCTATAGCCGATGCAGTCTCCCCAGACAATTATAAAACACCAACGGGATTAACCATAAAAACCATGAGAAAAGAGAATTGTGTTTTCACAGAGGTAAAAACTGAAAGGAAGCTTTCCACATTTATTGCTACAATTGATGATTTGCTATTCTGTGTCTCCACCGCAGAAAAAACTTTATGCGCTGCAACAAAGACTCCATTATAGGAGCTTTGTTGAAAGCCAAGTTGTAATGATTCAAGTAACTTGTTTGGCAACTTCCACAATCCTTTCTGTGGCGCCTATCCATCTCAGATAAGCATTTAATGCGGCGCGTAAGGCAGCAGTGTCTTTAGCTTCAACCTTCAGAACGACGAAGTCATCTTCTTTTTCCAGAACTGCCCGAGCCCGCACATTTACAGGTCGTTTAGTCTCAGGCGCCAAAGCCTCAATAAGCGCTGTTAGGTGTTTCTCTGAAGGCAAACGCAAACGTATTGTTGCTCTAGCGTTCATTTTCAAGCTACCAGTCATTGAATGGAGTTTTTTATATTTAAAAATGTGCGTCCAAACTGGAAAAAATTGAGAAAAAAAATAGAGGATTAGGCAGTCTCTTCGTCTGCCGTTGGAAATTGAGCTGTTATTTCCCCGGCAACTGTACCTTTAGCAGCACGTTTGGCTACGACGCCAAGTTTTGTGCTTGGAATATATGCGCCACCAGCAAATGTATGACCGCACTTCCTGCATTTCCAGACGCCGACACTCACACGTTTAACCCTCACGAAACCGCATTGTGTACATCTGTGGGACTTTTTAAGTCCTGCAGTTGCTCTAACATAACGCTTTCTAACTGTTGACCCGTATCTGGCTCCTAAGCCTCTTGAGGGCCCAACCTTTTTTGTTTTTCCCAAGTTCTTACCACTTCATTTTTTTACGTCTTTCTGCAGCTTTTTTCCGTGCTATCTTCATTCCCTCTAAAATCTGTTCCTTTGTTAAATAGCCTGCTTGACCCTTTTGGATAGCACAAATGTTACCTTCGTCGTTAAACGCCATCGTAAGCCTCGCGGCAATAACCCGTTCCTCTTCCAGCGAGGGATCAACAATCAGCTTGTCCTTTATTTTTCCAAGCGTCACTGTTATTGGATGACTTTTCATCGGAAGTGATGTGTAACCTTGCTTGATTATTACCTCGCCATCTTTGACTTCGTAGTTAGACATCTTGGTGTTCATCAACGCGGCTACAGCAGCTAAAGCTGAAGCATCTATCAAGTTACCATCGTAATTGAGTACGTAAATATCAACGAAAACAACAAAAACTTTCTTTCCAGATTCAATACATAGCTTTTCAGTATCTATAGCTTTAGACTCACGTATGCCTCTGTCAACTATTCTAGCTAGTTCGATAGAGTTTTCGTCTGGAGGACCAGGTTCAAAATCAGGCGACGCTAAAGGTACAAGCTCCGCGTTTACCGTTAGCACACCATCGTTGGGCGTATCTGGAAATGGCGTACCAGTTTCAACTTTTATGCCTACTAAAACCTCGGTTTTTCCCAACAGCACTCTAGCTGAACCTTCTGCCTTTTCGATAACTCCTTGTTCAATTTTGATTTCTCTGTAATCGCCTAGGCTTCTTCCATCAAGACGTTTGTCCTTCTCAATTAGCTGTTCTATCTGCTTAAGTCTCACGCGTGTTACTAGTGAGGACATCACTCTTCAACCTCCTCTTCCTGCTCAAGAAGTATATATTTCGTTTTTAACGCTTCCTTTTGCAAATCGTAAATCTGTCGGCATCCGTCAATCGCCATGTTAACTGCTTTCTCAAACTCTTCAGGTGTGAGTATACCATCCATCTGCAACAACGTAACTGCATTCAAGTTAGGCATGAAAGCTATCGGAACATCAGCTGAGCCTACTTTGTCTTCAATGTCAAACAGGTCAAGAACCACTTTATCTTCAACTTTGCCAGCTGCGCACGCAACCACCAAATCGCGCATAGGGATGCCTGCATCGGCTAGAGCCAGAGAAGCAGCAGTAATGCTTGCGCATCTTGTTCCACCGTCCGCTTGTAAGACTTCAATGAAAACATCTACACCAGTCCGTGGATAATACTCCACAAACAATGAGGGTTCGAGGGATTCTCTGATTACTTTCGAGAGCTCAATTTCCCTTCTTGAAGGCGCTGGCGATTTACGTTCTCCCACTGAAAAAGGTGCCATGTGATAGCGACATCGCAACACCATACGATCAGGCCGTGACAAGTGTTTCGGGTGCATCTCTCTAGGACCAAAAGCACCAGCCAAAATCTTGTTTTTTCCATGTTCTATGTACGCTGAGCCATCAGCGTTTGGCAATATACCTACTTCAATTTTTACGGGTCTTAACTCGTTTGTTTTTCTACCGTCTAATCTTAAGCCTTTTTTATCTATTAATTTTTCAGGTTTTTCATTCACTCTTATTACCTCCGGTTTTTTCTTTCTCTTCTTTCAAAAATTTTGTAATGCGATCTGTTAGACCGCTTGTATGGGACTCATCTTCGATCTTTTGGATAGCAGCCAGAGCTAGTTCCTCGTCATCTGGATTTTTCCCAGTAACTAATATAACTCCATTAAGCCCTAGAATTATCTGGCAGTTTGTTTGCTGCTTTATCATAGAAATCATTGAGCCCTTTTTACCTATGACACGAGGAATCTTCGTTGGCGTTACCTTAATTATCTGTCCACGAGTTATTTTTCCCAAACCTGGCTCACCAACCGTTAGCTGCGGGTCGTGAGCTCTGTCATAAGAAGCTATCTTAGCAACTATCAAGTCCCCTCCGCCCAGAACTTGTGATAACTCGTCGTTTTGTGGTTTAAATGGTCTACTCAAAACATCTGAAGCCCTCAAAAGCGCGGTGTAGGGTGCTCTTATATTGACAGTCCAGCCGTTGAATCCAACTTCTTTTACTGTGCCTATAACTATGTCCCCCACCTTCGGAAAATAAAACGATTTTAAAGCGACAACGTTTACTTGCTTGTTTTTACAGTCCGCAAGTCCGATTCTTGAGGCGAATATTTTGCTATTTTCCTTATACGTATTACTTCCAGCTATGTAGTCACCTTCAGCGAGCATTTCGCCAGGAGTTACAAGCTGCTTCTTTTCAAAATATGTTGGCATAATTCATTAACCTCCAATTCAATTCTTTTACGAAACTATTTTCGCTTCTCCATTTCCTTTAGTAATATCTCCAAGTTTGTTGAGAAACGAAGCGTATGCACCAGCAGGCATCTCTACTATACCTAACCAGGAACCATCTGGAAGCCATTGATCCTGTTTGATTTCACCAGAACTCTTAATTGTACCATAAGCTCTTGCTGAATACACTGCAGGTATCCGAACACTCACAGAAATCTGCTCAATTTTCAAAGGCAAAATTGGCCTTAAAAGCTTAACAATTTCTCTGGCTTGTTCTTCAACAGGTTTGTGCGCATCAATTTGGTATCGTATTTGTTCCATGGCGTTTTCTATTCGTAAAGGTGGGTGAGGAAGATTAGTCTTAGGGTCAACCGCTTGTCTTGATATGAAGTCAACAATTTGTCTTCTTTTGTCTTCTATCATCTTGCGCCTTTGTTCTGTCGTAAGTTGGAGTGTGCCTCTTTTCAGAATTTCGTCGGCAATTTTTAATGGATCCGTAGTTTCAAATGCTTTGTTCATTTGCTCATCTGAAACCTTTGTGCCTTTGTTTGCGTCCGCAAATATAATTTCAGCTGCCAAAACCTGTGTTATTCGCGCATTCTTTCCAGTACGATAGTCCAATGCTTTATCTGGCTTTACCAGAATTTCAAAATGCTCATTATTTTTTGTTAAACGGGCAATTGTATACTTCTCACTCATCAAGTTGTCACTTGCTCGAACCCAGCTCTTTGATATAGCTTTCGATTTTTTCGTCAGTCAGCATTTGCAGTTGTTTCGTTGCGGTTGGTATGACAGCAATTTTTATTCTGGGCGCTAATTGCCTCGCTTCTAACGCTTTCATTAAACACTTTATTGTAAGCTTTGTGTTTTCTTCCAAGCCCAGTTTTTCGTTGTACTCATCTTTCAGTATCGCTAATACTGTTTCTCTTCCTGCTCCCAAAGCCGTGGCTTTGTATCCTCTGTAAGTACCGCTGGGATGTGTCCCAAAAACATGAGAACCGGTTTTATCAACTCCTCCGAAGATTATTGAAACACCAAAGGGTCTCACGCCTGCGTGTTGCGTATACATCTGTTGTATATCGCAAATCTTTCTAGTTACAACTTCCACATCTACGGGTTCATCATATGTTAGCTTGTTACTTTGCGCGTATATTCGCGCTTGATCAATTAATACTCTGGCGTCGGAGCTTAAGCCCACTATAGCGGCGCCTATATGCTCATCAACCTTGAAGATTTTCCATGAATATTCTGCTTCTTCAAGGGGTTCAATATTTTCCTCTGAGCCTAGAACTGTGCCTTCGGCGCTTTGAATTCCCATAATTGTAGCACCACGGTTTACTAGCTCCATTGCGTATTCAACTTGAAAGAGCCGACCATCTGGTGAGAAAACTGTTATTGCACGATCATATGCTCCTGGAGCTGCAAATACAGACATAACTTTAACCTCGTATTACTCTATACGCTTTTGCTCTCACTCATACAACAACTAAAGTAAAAACCTTTCTCATATAAGGATGGTTTATCTCGAAGCTAAAATGGTTTAATATGCCACAACCTGTCGGATAAAATAGGGCAATCGCGCTTGAGATCGAATTTCAAGGAAAGCAAAGAAATCAAGATATTCTTAGGTTTTTTATGATCCTATTCTTTGCAAAAGGGACATAATAACTGAAAGGGATGTAGCTTTTGAGGTTCCCATTTGGAATCGAGTTTATGCTACTCAACCAAGCGAGAAGAAGTTGCAGCGGCAGATTCAAACCTAACGCTATCATAGGCATAACAAGGGGAGGGTGGATTCCAGCCAGAGTTATGTCAGTCTTTCTCTGAATCTACGACCTTGCTACAATAGAAGTGTAATTTTGCTCGGGTGTTGCTGATACCAAAAAACGCGCTATTTCTAGAACGAAATATCCCTGCAAACGTAACGGAAAAAAGACGCTTTTAGATACGACATAATTAAAACTGGCAAAAGCTTACAGCTTTTTGTCGTGAACTACCTAAAGCAACAGGATGTACCAGAACTTCGAATAGCAACTAGCATCGTAAGCCCTAATCAGTATCACCCCGAATTATTGCGAAAAAATGATTCGGTTTTGGTCAGTTTTTCCTGGGAATAAGAGAAACAATTAGAAAAATATTGTAGAAGAGTGATAGAGTCAACGTAAACGTTGCGAAACTTGAAAAAGCGGGATTACCCAAACAACTGATAGAAAGTACTGTAAGAAATAGTGAGGGATAAAATTGCTTAAGTATATTGAGGAGGAGAAAAAGTTCCTGGAAATCACGGGATTTAGAAACTTGAAGATAGAAAACTCGGAAGAGTTCATCAAAACAATGCGCAAGGAGTTACCCAATAATGCTTGGATTCAATTTTTCAACGCTGAATTAGTAGCTACTTGGCAACATCTGTACTTTGCAGTTCTAAACGCGATGATTGCTTTTGCACAAAAGGCCAATATATCTAAGAGCATGGCCATGGAAACGATGCTCTACGCGTCTGCTCAAAGACAGATTCAAAAGGCTATAGATTTAATGGGAGTGAAGTGTTCATCCACCAACATTGCCGTGGTGATAGTTGGTGAAAACTTCGAATCTGTTCATGCGGTTCTTTCAGTGATTTCGAAACGTGTCGGAAAGGAACCTGAAGATATGGTCCTTAAGATTTCAGAAGACAAAAAGGAGAAAATTCGAAACTCATTCGAGATAGACACCGTTGAATTTGAAACAGTTACGAAAAAAGACAACCACCAAGAAGCTTTGGTTGACCTAGTTATTGAAAGAATCGCATTATTGTCGACTCAGCTTTAGATTTAGAGCATTTTTTCTTTTAAAACAGCTAAAACAAGAGTGGGTTTTATACAAGCCATACCCGTTAAGCCACCGACGACTTCGATAAGCATAATCTTATCTGGTTTTTCCAAATCAACCTTTCTTTCGCTACCGGCTAGGTCAATACCCATGACAGCCGCTTCTATGAGGTCTTTAGAGTGAAGATTGGTGAAGCGTTTTTCCACTGTGACTTTAAAGGTCTCATTTTCTTCAATGTTAGATGCAAGTTCTACAGCTGCACATTTCACTTCATCCAAATGTGTAGGTACAACTTTTTCAATTGGGATTATCCGCAGGGCATAACGGAACTTATAGGGGTGTTTTCGTAGCATGGTGCGAAATGTTGTTATTGCAGAATAGGGATCCAAACTCGTTTTTGCTATTACTAAACCACAGATTCCTGTCTTGCTAACTACTGGACTAGGATCGCCTAGTTCATCCTTAAGCAGATGAGTTAATTCAGAGCACATCTGTCTCTCGTTTCCACGTGAAGTTGTGGCTAAAATATTAAAATCTTTGAGCATGCTTATCAGCCTAATTAATCGTATGCTTTAGCGGTCAGTGTAGGTTAATGGCTTTTCTCACAGCTCATCGCTCGAAGCCGTCGCCTCACATCATCCCACGCTATAATCTAGTAGAGACGGATTTATCCATTTTGATACTGCACTAACAGTGGCTATTTTGAGCAAATGGAAAAACCAGAAGAAAAAAATGCATATAACAGAAGAAACTCAAAGAAGACTATTACAATTGACAAACAAAAATGTTTAAAACGCTCCAAACTACGCTACAGTATATTGGACTGAACTAGGAGGTGAAAAGGATGGTGATTGAAGAAGAGTGGGAAGAAGGTGAAGACGAAGAATGGGAAGAAGAAGAATGGTAGTCATCGAAAGAATAACGAACTTTTTGCATTTTTGCCTACCAAATTAGTGAGTTTTACTGTTGTTTCTCTACGTTTTTTGGGGTCCATATTTATAACTGACCATTTAACTTTCATATTTCGAGTTTACCATGACTCGACTTGCAGTACTGGACTCAGATAGATGCAAAGTAAAAAAGTGCGATAGGGCATGTGTTAATTTTTGCCCTATGGTACGCAGTCGAGTGGAAGCTATAAAGATTGAGAAGAAAAAAGCCGTTATCTCTGAGTTACTCTGCAGCGGTTGCGGCATATGCGTTAAAAAATGTCCATTTGAAGCCATCAGCATCGTTAACTTACCTGACGAGTTAGATAAGGACTGTAGTCATCGTTTTGGACCTAACTCATTTAAGCTTTTCAGGTTGCCAACCCCGTCACCAGGCACTGTTTTGGGTTTGCTAGGTCAAAATGGCATAGGCAAAACTACCACCTTGAAGGTGCTATCAGGAGAGTATAAACCCAACCTAGGACGGTTCGAGGAGCCACCCGAATGGAGTGAAATTATCCAGTTTTACAGAGGCTCAACACTTCAAGAGTATTTCCAGAAAGTGAGCGAGGGTAACCTCAAGGTATCTCATAAACCACAGTACGTAGATAAAATTCCGAAGGCTGTTTCAGGCAAGGTCAGTGACCTTCTGGGGAAAGTTAATGAGAGAAACTGTTTGGATGAGTTGGCAGAGAATCTTGAGCTCGGCAAAATTTGGGAACGCCCCTTAGAGGTGCTCAGCGGAGGAGAACTTCAACGTGTGGCAACGGCTGCGGCTCTAAGCCGAGAGGCAGATGTCTATCTTTTTGACGAACCATCCAGCTACCTTGACGTGAAGCAACGTCTGCAGGTCGCCAGAGCTATCAGAAGCCTCAAAGAGCAACAAAAAACCATAATTGTTGCTGAACACGACTTGGCCATTATTGACTATTTATCGGATCAAATATGTGTTTTTTATGGTGATTCGGGCGTCTACGGTGTTGTTTCTCATGTGCATGGGGTGCGAACAGGCATAAACATTTACCTACAGGGTTTCATTCCCGATGAAAATATCCTGTTTCGTAGGGAGGCAATAATATTCCATGAGAAACCCCCGGCTATAAGCTTAGGCGCAGGAGAAACAATGCTTAGTTGGATTCAAATTAGTAAAACGTTCGAAGATTTCAAGCTTGTTGCAGAGCCTGGTGAAATCAAACGAGGAGAAATAATTGGGATTCTTGGTCCCAACGGGATTGGAAAGACCACGTTCGTGAAGATATTAGCTGGGCTTGAGGAATCAGACGAAAAACAGAAGTTTGACGAGTTGATGATAAGCTACAAACCTCAATACATCGCACCAGAATACGAAGGCTCAGTACAGGAACTCCTCATGGGTATCGCCAAAGAGACTTTCACTTCAAGTTGGTACAAAACAGAAATCCTTGAACCCTTGAGACTTGATGTATTATTGGATAGACATATTATGGAGCTAAGCGGGGGCGAACTCCAGAAAGTTGCCATTGCCGGTTGTTTGTCCCGTAAAGCGGATTTATTCTTACTTGACGAACCCAGCGCGTACTTGGATGTAGAAGAGAGATTAAATATGGCTAGAACCATTAGAAGAGTCATTGAATCTAGAAACGTACCCGCTTTTGTAGTTGAGCATGACGTAGTAACTCAAGACTTTATAGCTGATAGACTTATGGTTTTCAGCGGAGAACCTGGTGTGAATGGCGTAGCAAACCCACCCACCAGCTTGAGAAAAGGTATGAACATCTTCCTAAAGGAAATGAACGTTACTTTCCGCAGAGACTCAGTCACAAGGAGACCCAGAGTCAATAAGGAAGACTCGAAAATGGACAAGTTCCAAAAGGATCTTGGCGAGTATTATTACACGAGGCTAAGGCAGAAATAAAGCCTGATTTTTCTGAATTGAAAGATTTCTGTGAAAAACGTAGTTAAGTTAAAGAATAAGCATAACAATAACGTAACCAAATTATAATCAGAAAGGACTTGAATGGCGGAGGCTAAAAGTGGGGCAAGCAACCTTCCAAGAAATCAGCGCATCTGATTTTTTCTACCGTAACCGGGACATCGCTGGCTTCACTAATCCATCTAGAGCAATATTTGCGGCGATTAGGGAGCTAGTGGAGAACTCGTTGGATGCAGCTGAAAGCCTTAAAATACCACCAGACATTTATGTGCGCCTTTCTTTTGAGGGCGAAGCAACTGGAGATACTCAAATTTACAAATTAAGAGTTGAAGATAATGGCTGTGGGATTCAGCCACGATTTATTCCTTCAGCATTCGGTCAAGTCCTCTACGGTTCAAAGTACAAACTAAAACAAATGAGAGGTACTTTCGGTTTAGGTGGAAAAATGGCTGTGTTATACGGGCAGATAATGACTCACCAGCCGGCGTATGTGACTTCCAGTACTGGTTCAACTAAAATCTATTCTTTTAAACTCATGATTGACATTCAAAGAAATCGCCCCTTAATTCTCGATCGCAAGGTGCACATAAACAAAGAACTGTGGCGCGGGACAATCGTGGAATTCAGCATTGAAGGTGATTATTTGCGAGCTAGATCTAAGATTTTAGAATACTTCAAGGAAACCGCTATGGTAAATCCATATGCAAATTTGACTTTTGTTGATCCAAAAGGCAGACTCTACAAATTCACCCGAGCTACAGAAAACATGCCTGAACCACCAAAGGAGACAGATCCTCATCCGTACGGGGTTGACGTGGAGCTTCTGCAAAGGCTTATTCAAATAACTCCCTACAAGAGCATGCAGGAGTTTTTGAAGAACCACTTTCACAGGGTCGGTGACATAACGGCACAGAAGTTTCAAGTATTTAGCGGTTTAACAACTGCCTCTTGCAAGAAACATGGCAAACTCGCACATAAAGAAATAAACTGGACTGGGGGACCGACATGCCCACGTTGTGGTCAACCATTGACACTAAGCCCTTCAAAAAACCCGAAAAAACTTACGCACCAAGAAATTGTAAGGCTAATGCAGCATCTCAAAAAGTTCAAAGAATTTTTACCGCCAGACGCAAGTTGCCTTTCACCTTTAGGTGGAGAGCTACTGAAGGCTGGAATCATGAAGGAGTTGAATCCTGAATACTTGGTTGTTAGTCAACGTAAACCCTCAACATACGCTGGCCATCCTTTCATTATCGAGATGGGGATTGCATACGGAGGCGATATTCCCCGAAGAAATAGCTTCATCATTTACCGTTTTGCCAACAAGATTCCACTGCTTTACGATGAGGCAAGCGACGTTTCATATAGGGTGATAAACTCCATGAACTGGCGCAGATACAAAGTTTCACCTGACATGCCTATAGCTATAGTTGTGCATATTTGCAGCACTAAAGTACCTTACAAAACCGTTGGGAAAGAATTCATAGCTGACCGACCAGAAGTCAGAAAGGAAGTAGCAAATGCGCTGCGTGAGGTCAGCCGGCAACTCCATCATTTCTTGTCTAAGCGTGAACACGTGGACCGGGAGAAAAGACGGCTCAGCGTTTTCGCCAAATACTTGCCTAGAATCGCTGAGTTTTCTACAACTCTTGCTGGAAAAGGAAAACGCCCAGATATTCAAAGATTGATAAAGAGCGTACAGAAGTATGACACGGAAAAAAAGTAAAGGTGTTATTGCCGAGAAAAAAAATGAGATTATGGGTAGCTTGAAAAAGTTAGGCACTCAAATTTATGATCAATTGGACAGCGGCGTCTTCCCAACCATAACTATGCCTAGCCGATCTACAGAAAACATACATTACGACCCAGACGTTCGCCAGTACATCCTAGGTGAAAAACGAGTAACCCGAAGCGCACGGAATATACGTCATGTGAAACCTTTCACACAGTTAGCATGGGCTGCTATGTTTTCGAATGAGTTGACTTTTCACCGCAAAACCTCAACCTTGAGAGACGTTTACTATTCCGCTCAAGCTTACAACATGACCTTTAAGGATCAGCAGGAATCGAACAACATAATAACCGATTTGGAGACAGCGACTGGACGTTCAAGAGAAGACTTCAACATTTTCCCTGAAGAACGCTCAGCAGTCTTTGGTGATCTAACCATAGAATACACAGTTCCAGGATATGAGGGTAAAACCTTGAATTTGGCATCGCACCCCGATGGCGTTTTGATAGGACCTGCATTAACTTCTTCTGAATTCGCTCGTACCACAGCAGACAAAGTCATAGCTATAGAAAAAGGTGGTTTGTTCACAAGGTTCATTGAAGAAAACGTACATAAGAAACACAATGCATTGCTGGTTCTCACAGCTGGCCAAGCACCTAGACAAACACGATACTTTATACGACGGTTACATGATGAACTGAAAATACCAGTGCATATTTTTACTGATGGCGATCCGTGGGGAATGCATATTGCTATGGTCATCATTTCTGGATCAGCCAACGCAGCACATTTGCGGGATTTAACTACGCCTGATGCTATTTGGAGTGGCGTCTGGGCTTCAGACATAGTTAATTACAAGCTGCCCACTGATCCTCTTGATGATGTAGACATCAAACGGCTTCACGAATTGCAGAGGGACCCGCGTTATCAGGGGGATCCATTATGGCAGAGAGAAATCAAAACATTCCTTAAGATTAAACGTAAGGCGGAACAGGAAGCTTTCAGCAGATACGGTTTGACTTATATTGTGGATAAGTATTTGCCCGACAAATTGTACGATGGAAATAAAGGCATAAAGAAGAAATGATATTGGCATTCCATTTCATAGTTTGAACTTCGATTGATGCATTGCTTTTCGTTGAAATGTATATTCACTGCTCAATACTTGGCATAAAATTTTGCTTAGAGAAATTGAAGGCTTCAACAGACTTACATGTGATATTTTTCAATGAAATGTCTGGTTTGTTTTTGCAAGCCTAGCTCATGACAGAAACTGTGGCAAGAACTGCACATTTTTCCAGAACCAATACATTTTACGTGTAGCTTTCTCAGTTCTAGCAATCTATGTATATTGACTATTCCGGTTTTGATTTCTTTCGCATCTTGATGAGTCATTGCTGCCATTGGTAACATCTCTTTTTTTATTACAACAGTATATTGTTATGGAGTGGGTTATCTTTTTAGTTTAAAGAATAGAGTATATTTTGATTTTAGTCACAAAAGATGTTACTAAAACTTACATAAAATTAAGGAAAAGTTAAATTATAGCAATGCTGTTACATCTAACGTTACTATACTCTACAATAAATGGAGTTAATGTAACAAAAAGAAAAGACAGTGCAGGAAATGGTCAAACAAGAAAATACACAGGAAGCAATTCCACTTCCTTTGTTGACCGAAGAATGGTTTAAACAAAGATTTCCAGAAATGGGAAATGTGCGGATCATAGAGGGTGAAGGTGAGCAATGGAAAAGACGGAAAATGAATTCTGTAATAGTGGTTGCATTTCATGCTGATTTGGAGGTGGCGCAACTCAAACATTTCTTCCCACTCTTTTTAACAGAATACCTGATACACAGCGGATATTCAGTAAACCCTGTTGTGTACATTGGAGCCTTGCGCGATATAGGCCGAGGTTATCATCGTGGGGACATCAGAGAAAGAGTTGCAGAGGCACACAACTTCTTCCAAGGCATATTTACTCCAAGTGCGCGAGTAGTCATTGTTGAAGATAGGATAGAAATTCAAAGAGACGTCTATAGTATCTTAAGAATACTTGAATCTGAAAAAAGCCTCCAGACAATACTTAGCCAGATCGACACACCAGAAAAACTTCTTGAAACAAAAACAGTCAAGCTTACTAACAAGGAATACCCGCTTAAATACTACGAGAAAGAACTTCTCAGCATTTATCTATTCGAAAGAAATAAGCTTGGAACAGAAATCAAGAAATATCCATATGTAAGCTGGGGTTTAGAATCACTTGGTTATTTGGGAGCATCTTACAATATTTTCGACAAGTCAAACGCTGGACTTTCTGTTCTTAAGAAAATGATTTGTATAGATCAAGGCATCGAATACCCAGCAACCATTGTTTTGCCTGATCCAGTTGCGGTCTCAGGAAGTCTCATGAGGTATTTGCACTCAAGAGACTTGAATCCTGATGAAACCTTGTTCATAAGTGACTCCTACAGTGACATCAGCCGAAAGATATACGAGCGGGAAAATGTTTCCCTGAAATTCCTTGATTATCTTTTACGAAATATAATTCGCCCCTTCGCTAAAAAATCCCAAACCAAAGATTGTGAAGCTTGTTGGGCTAAACTTGCCACATATAAACAATTGGAAGGCGAGGTTGCATCACGAGAACTTAAACGGCTTGTTCTGAAGTGCTATTGGGAATTCATAAAGCCATATTATCAATCCATGGAAACCATCCTCGGGACTCATGAGAGCTTGTTTGTTCCAGAGGAGTTAACTGAAAAAACTTTGGACGCATTGGGTTCTAAGCGTAATAGGGAAATTCTAATTGAACTTGCCGAACATCATCAAAAACATGGCTCACCTATGACGGTAAACGAATTGTTTGAAAAGATGGAGTTGAAAAAGGGAGCGAAGAAAGGGCTTTGGAGAAACTTGGACACTCTTGTGAAATGTGGGTTGGTAGATAGAATTCCAGAGGGTCAAAAACTTCACAAATACAGCATATACGGAAACAAGACAACAATACGAATACGCGTGCCTCTTGCTCAGGAAAAGCGCACCTATCGAAAGATGTCATAATGCAATGAAAATCAACATGCTTAGTTGACCAGGAATGTCAGAAAAATCCAATAGAATTTGGAACCATGTTCTGCCTTCAAAGTTTGTTATCGAAAGTGTAAAATAACTGTGGCTGTTTTATGTAGAAACTACGTTAGAAAAAAGGATGTAAAGGTATGAGCGAAGGAGACACATTTTGGGTATCTCTGGCTGAGAAGTTTTTGGGTCTTCTTATAACAGTTGTAGGCGCTTTATTTTTGTACTTCACGTTAACCAGCCCCGCGTTGGGTGGTTTTGCAGGACTTTTCAGTTTCTTGGGCGTCGTAGTTTTGCTCATTGGCCTCTTTCTGCTCATAGTTAAACCACCAGAATAGGGGTTACTCTCTTCTTTCTACGACTATTTTGCAATTGGCAACTAACGCAGCAATAACCCCTAAAGCTGCTAACCAAGGAGCTATGACAGCACCTATTACTCCTACAGTAGCTGGGATCTCTAGCAATTGTTTTCCTTTCTCGTCTTTTACAATTATTCTGGTAATATTTCCTTCGTGGAGGAGTTCGCTGATTCGTTCAACGAGGTTGCTTGATGAAACAACGTATTCTTCTTGGGTGACTTTTGCGGCTGAAGCACCGCATATATGACAGAATTTATCATCTTGTTTGAGAAGAGCACCACATTTAGTGCAATAAGGCATGTTTTTCACCTCTCTGTGCCAACGGCTACAGCAACTTAAAAATATTGTCCAATTGTAGGCTGAGTGTTTATTAACCTAAGCCGCATTATTTTCGGTCAGTAAAGCTTATGCTTAGCAAAAACAGAAGGAATAATTCAAATGCCTATTCGCCAGCCCATTGTATGCGTTCTAGGACACGTCGATACTGGTAAGACTTTACTTTTAGATAGAATTAGACGAACAAGTGTGCAGGCTAGAGAAGCAGGCGGAATAACGCAGCATATTGGAGCAAGCTTTTTTCCCGTTGAGACACTCAAAAAATTAATTGGACCATTTCTTTCCACGCTTAAGGGTGACATCCAAATTCCCGGTTTGCTTATTGTTGACACTCCTGGACACGAAGCTTTCACTAATCTAAGACGAAGAGGCGGAAGTGTAGCCGACATAGCTATTCTTGTCATTGATGTATTGAAAGGATTTGAAGCACAGACTTACGAATGCATTGAAATTCTGAAAGCACGCAAGACACCCTTCATAGTTGCAGCTAACAAAATCGATCGTATTCCAGGTTGGAAGCCACAACCATTTACATCATTCTTGAAATCGTACGCGGTTCAGAATGCTCATGTCAAAGAAAACGTAAACAATAAGCTCTACGAGGTTATGGGCACATTCTCACGTGAAGGTTTCCGCACTAACCGTTTTGATCAAATCAAAGATTTCACATCAACAATCGCTATGGTTCCTACCAGCGCAAAGACCGGGGAAGGCATGACTGAACTTATGATGGTTCTAGTCGGTTTAGCCCAGCAGTATCTTAAGAAGCAGTTGCAGACCACCGAAGGTTCAGCGAGAGGTTCTGTTCTTGAAGTAAAAGAAGAACCGGGATTAGGATTAACACTTAACAGCATAATTTATGACGGTGCACTGGGAAAAGACGATTTAATCGTTGTGGGGGGAAAGGAGAAGCCAATTATAACCCGCATAAGAACGATTCTGGTGCCAAAACCTCTAGATGAGATCAGAGATCCAAGGGATAGGTTTAGCGCGGTTAGTTGTGTCTTTGCAGCAGCTGGGGTAAAAATTGTCGCCTCTGACTTGGAAGGCGCCCTTGCAGGAGCACCTTTGTACGCAGTTCCTGCTAACGAAGAACCTGAAAAATACGCGAAGCTTGTATCTGAAGAACTTGAACAAATCAGAATAGACACTGGTGTTAAAGGAGTAGTATTGAAGACTGACACTTTAGGTTCCTTGGAAGCTATTGCTGAAATTCTTAAACAAAATAATGTTCCTATTAGAATTGCAGATGTAGGTGACGTTTCAAAACGTGATATAGTTGAGGCTTCGGTTGTGAAAGCTCAAGAGCCATTGCTTGGAGTGGTCTTAGCTTTTAATGTTAGGATACTACATGATGCTGAAGAAGAAGCAGCCATCGCTAACGTACAGGTTTTTAAAGACCAAATAATCTACAATCTAATTGATTCCTATTTAGAGTGGTTTAAATCCCAACGTGAAGCCAAAGTTAGGCAGGAATTTGAAAAACTAGTTAAACCTGGAAAAATCTTGGTTATGCCTGGCTTCGTTTTTCGAAGAGCAAAACCTGCTATTTTCGGCGTAGAAATCTTGGGGGGACAGCTTAAGCCAAAATACTCGCTTATGAGAGCGGAAGATGGAGCAGATGTAGGTGTGGTACAGCAGATCCAAGACAAAGGAAAAGCGGTATCCGAAGCCATGCAAGGCATGCAAGTTGCCGTATCGATGGATAAGCCTATTGTCGGGAGACATATCTTTGAAAAGGATGTCCTCTATGTGAAACTGACTGAGTCTAACGCCAGAACGTTGATGGAGAAACATTCAGACAGGCTTTCCGAAGAGGAAAAAGAAGTCCTATTAGAGTATGTGAAGATTATGCAGAAGAAAATGTCCTTCTGGGGTGGTTTCTAACTGATCCTTTTAAGCCAAAACAGCAATCTCAAAACTCAAAAATTCACAGACGTGTTTTATCCTCCACCGACTGGAGGCAGAATAGCTAAAACATCGCCAGTTCTCAATTCGGTTTGCAATCCGCTAAGAGTTGAGGCGCTTTTTCCGTTGACTAAAAGCTGAAGATAACTCTTTAGTCCTCCGGTCTTATGGTCATAAACATATTCAACGAAAGGTTTTCCGAATTTTTTCGTCAACGTTTTGAGAACCATGTTTACTGTGACTTTTTCGTCTTCTGATAAAACAACTGTTTCCTCTTTCCTGCCAACGAGTTCTCTTAGACTTGTAAAAAAGCGAACGGTAACTTGCAATGTACAGGCACCACCACATTATGAAAAATGGTGAAATTAAACTGTTACGGACCAAATCACCCCTAGAAATGCTAAAAGAAAAGGATTGATTTTTGGAACACCAAATAAATAAAATAATCCGTGTTCTTACATGTGGTTGTTATGCGACTGATGCTATGCTGCTCTGAACTCGGTTTGGGACATGTTTCCAGAATTGTACCGCTAGGAAAGAAATTGCTAGAAAATGGACATACGCTGTTCTTTTTTTCAGGTGGTAAAGCCTATGAGCTTTTGCGGAACGAGTTTAAAAATGTCTACCAATGCACGCCTGTAGCTTGGTACGAAAACGCGAGTGGCATAGTTGAGTCAGCATCAATCATAAACATCCTTTTTCCATTACCGGTTTTCAATTATGAAAAGAACAAATTTGAGACAAAAACCTCAACCGCCATGGAAACTATGCACCGTTATTACGATCTGAGAAGACATATCCGAAAAATCAAACCTGATCTAATAGTTGCAGATGGTGATTTGCATGCACTTCGCATGGCGTCAAGATGGAAGTTACCAGCAGTTTACATAGCGAACTTGATACGTCCAAGTTTCGGATTTCCGGCTTTACTCAACCCTGGAGAACGCTTCATCGAAAGATACGTGAAAACATGCCGGAAAATAATAATACCTGACAATCCGCCCCCATATACCATTAGTGAATACAACATAGGTGATTTAGATAGTATAGGAATAGAAGAAAAAACAGAGTTTGTGGGTAATTTCCTCGACACCGAATACGTAAAAGGATTAGGGGAACACATTTACGCCTCAATAAGCGGACCCTATGGAACTCGAGCCAAATTAACTCAACTAATACTACCGGTGCTTGAAAAGCTTGAAATGAAAAGCATTGTCAGCTTAGGAACACCCAACAAGGAGAAAGAAGCAAAAAAGGGGAATTGCCACATTTATACTTGGTTATCCAAAAAGGAACGCGAAGAAGTCCTAAAAAACGCCAATCTAGTCATATTCAGTGGTGGACATAGAACATGCTTTGAAACTGTGAAGTATGCGAAACCAAGCATATGTATACCAACACAGCCAGAGCAGAAGGGAAACGCAGCGAAACTTCAAAAACTAAATTGCTCAATATCCGTAAAGAATACAGCTGAGCTGAAGGTGGCTATTAAAAAAATTGAAGATAAAAAAGAGCTTTTCATAAGAAACATCAAGAAGGTGAACGCTTTTTCAAATAAGTTTAGGGGTCTATGCCGTGCAGTGAAAATAATCGAAAAAGCATTGTAACGGAAAACGAAGCTTATGTTTCGCTGAGACTTACACGTTTAACTTCGCCTTTGGGAGTTTCTTCTTCGAAAATTATTGCTTGAAACTTATAGATCTTAACGCCTTTCGTCAGCCAACTATCTTGTGGAAGTCCAGCTTTGACGCAACACTGACAGAGATATTCTTCTTCGCACCATTCCCATTCAACAGGAACCTGAGGCAAGAGTAATCCTTTATAACCCTCTTTCTCAACGATTAGGCCGTCTTCCCCTACCTTGATTTTGGACAGGTATTCCATTGGATTATTAATATCGATGGGTTCAGGCGGAGTGAGCACGCTAACTTCAAAAATCACCTTGCTAAGCTCACTTGAAGAAAGCGGATAGAACCTTGGATCTCGCGTTGCCGCGTTAACGGAAGAATCAATTACTGCTCCAACTAGTGGACTTGTAGGGTAAGGGTAACCGATGCAACCTCTAAGCTTTTTCTTCGCGTTTTCCAAAAGGTTTATGGTGACGAAAACGCCGCAACAATTAAACAGTTTTTCTGGAGTGCTTGCCGGAACTCCAATAGTGTTACCTGTCTCCAAGTATTCTTTCACTGCTTTCCGTGCAAGGTTTACCAAGAATTTTCCTTCTTCCAAACTTAAATCGAAAGCCAAGCCAACACTCTCCACTGCACAAACAAAGCAAGTATATTTTAGGCTACTATGCCATTAATCAAAATAATGGCTAAACCTATTTTAGAATTTTATTGACTCTTCAGCGACGCCTTTCTTAGTTATTATTAGAAAGTCTATACCATCGCCACTCATAGCATCTCTACTTATGGCAGATTTTACAGCTCGAATAACAAGAGCTTTTGCCTCTTCCAAAGATAGCTCTTCTTTATAACCATCTTCTAAAACACCCATGGCTATTTCTGTTCCAGATCCAACTGCGGCGTACTTGTCAGGTATTAACGAACCTAGAACATCCAGTACATAAAGTGATGGCCCTTCATTGTCCAATCCGCCAACAATCGTCTGTGTAATTAAAGGCGCATATCTACGGTTGAAGAGAATGTTAGACATGAGCTTAGCTGTAGCTCTTACTGAAATTCGTCTGCCAACTTCCATGCTGAAAAGGTTGGCTTGTGCCTCAACCTCTCTAGTAAGGACTTGCATATCGCCGACAAGACCTGCATATGCTGCACCTATTTGGTTTGTCAGTTTGAAAACTTTCTTGCCACCTTTACTCATAACTAAGTGACCATATGTTACACGTTTTTCAGAAGCCAATATGACTCCGTCTGCGCATACAACTCCGACGGTTGTGGCGCCTGGAATCCAGGCTATTCCGCCTTGTTGCGCTTGTGTTCCATAACCTTCCATGTTTTTCACCGTTCTCGTTGATATACACAAGGCAAGCTATTAAGGTTACTTAAGGTTACAAACGATACTAATAAGAGAAGTGTGGTTCCATAAAGTCTTAAAACCATTTTTTCTATAACGCACACGCTAACATACTAGTTCAATTGTCGGAACGATTTTTACATATGCATGGGCATTTGCGCGCAGCTGTAAGCCACCTATACCTATTTACTAAACATTATGTTCTCATAATTCTGACATTAATAGTTAAGTCAACAAATATTGACTAAAAAAATTTTGTTAGTCAAAAAAAATTGACTGAAAAACGGACGTTTCGGGGTTATTTAGTCAATAAAACTTTACAAAAACGCTTTTATCGAAAAATGGGTCCATACTAATTGATACATTAAGAGGCATATAGTCAACAAAAGAGGTTGCATTTATGCTGACAAAAGATATTCATCTCATTAAGTTTTACGAGGTTTGGCAGAAATGAAAAAAGCTCCATTATACATGGTAACTTGGCGGTGTACCAGGAGATGCGTAGGTAACTGTCTATACTGCAGTTATACATCTGAACATGCAGTAGACGCCGAGGTTAACACCAAAACAGCCTATAAGATTGTTGACGAAATCTATTACTTTGGATCGCCTTGCTTTGGCATAAGCGGAGGCGAACCATTAATACGAAAAGACATTTTCGATGTCATAGAGTATGCAAAAAAAACCGGTTTTGGAGTGAGTTTGATAACTAGTGGATTTGCTTTCGACCAAGAAAAGCTAAACAACCTTGTCCGAAACGAAGTTTACACCGCAGTAAGCGTAGATGGCACCCAAGAGTCAAATGATAAGATAAGAGGCAGGGGCAGTTACGACAAAGCGCTATATGCTATGAAAAAGCTGTCTGAAAACGGAATTTTAGACTGTATTGTAACAACTATGACAAAATACAACATAAAGGATTACGAACACGTTATCAGTTTGGCAGAGAAATATAAAGCAAGAATGGTTGTCTTCCACAACCTTGTACCTGTTGGCAGAGCAGGCTCAAACATGCCAGATTTAGCACCTTCACCGGAAGAGTATGAAAGCGCTTTCAACAACATCTACGACCTTCAGGTTAAATACGCAAGAAAAGTTCATGTTAATGTTTACGCGCCATTCTACGCGAGAATCGTAAGGCAAAGAAACCCAACTGACTTCTGGAACTGGTTCCAAAACGGCTTCCTGGGCAAATGCACAATCGGCGGAAACTACATCAGCGTAACCGAAAACGGAGACTACCGATCATGCGGA
>Ga0209536_100003110_pt1 | contig 26858 bp, 23 predicted proteins | sample DeeMarSeWOR28_12_FD_187461 | JGI IMG/M metagenome (GOLD analysis project Ga0209536, IMG submission 187461) | Marine sediment microbial communities from White Oak River estuary, North Carolina - WOR-2-8_12 (SPAdes) (version 2) | ecosystem: Environmental > Aquatic > Marine > Intertidal zone >... | reverse complement strand
TGCTATGAATGGACTGAGCATCAATGTTCCCATTACCAGATATTTCTCACGAACGTTGAACAGACGTTTTCTGACTTGGTTTCTGAAGCCTCGATACACCTTGTCATCACTGAATATTGTCCTGATTCGTTCCTGTGTAGACTTGTCCTCGATTACATCAAGTGATTTGTAGAGACTCAACTTTCCTTCTATTTCTGGGTCGAAGATTCCAAAGAGATTGTCGTAACCTGTTACTGCTGTTCTCGTGAGATGAACAACGAAGAAAAAGATGATTGGGAATAACAGAATCCATGGATCTGTGAGGATGTTTTGTAGAACATCCATTTGCCAGTAGATAATTATATTCAGCAATGCCCAGAAAACCATTAGTGGAATAGTTCTCCAATAGCTGTGAAGAATTCCTGTTCTTAGAATCAGTGGTGTATGATAATCCTCTTTCTTGTTACCCACAATTGTCACCCTTTCCAAATGACTGGTTTACTATCATAGTATTAAACTGCCCGACTTCAGAGTGTTGCTTGGAATACTTAATATCGTAGTGTGACTTCCTACCGATATACATCAGACAAGTGAACAAGGTGAAGATACTAGCAGTTGCAGATGTTCATAGCCCACGCTATCTTGAAGAGTTTGTGAGCGCTCTAGCTAACCTTGAGCCCCCAGATGTCTTCCTATTTGCAGGAGATATGATAAATCGCGGTAATGCAGAGGAGTACGCTACTGTACTAGACACTATTGAGAAAACATTAGGTTCATCCTTTCCTGTAATTGGTTGTTTTGGGAATGAAGAATACAGTGAGGTCCGAAAAGACATCATTTCTATTGTGGGTGATCGAATGCTACTTCTGGATGAAAAGTCACACATCTTGGAGTCCAAAGGTCTGAAGATTGGGATTGTTAGAACGCAGGGGTCTCTTGACAAAGCTACCAGCTGGCAACGAAGAAACATCCCCAGTGTCAAGGGTGTTTTTGAGAGACGGGCAAAACGGGCTGCATCACTCCTCAAGAAGATGAAGGGCAAAGTTGACCATCGAATACTTCTCATGCACTATAGTCCTTGTTTGGAAACCTGTGAGGGTGAGGATACTAAGGCATTCTCATGGTTGGGGAGCCGTAAGTTCTACACCGTCGTGATGGAACATCAACCTGATCTTGTGATACATGGACATGTTCACAACTCAATCCGACATGAGGTTACAATTGGTTCAACTCTTGTCAGGAATGTTTCACTACCTGCAGTAGGGTCTATTACTGAACTTAGCCTATGGGAACCAAAAACCCACTGAGAGTTTTAGTATGAGTCCTGTTAGAGTCGCAGCTATAGCTGATGTGCACAGTCCCCGTCTTCTTCCAGAGTTCAAGGAAGCTCTTTCCAGGTGCACAAAACCAGAACTCTTTCTCTTTGCAGGAGATATGGTCAATAGAGGTGCCGCTGGCGAATACCTCAATGTGCTAGATGCTGTCGATTCCACTTTTGGTTCTGATATTCCAATAGTTGCTTGCTTTGGAAATGAGGACCCTTATGGTATTCATCATGACCTTCACAAAGAAGTAAAGGACAGAGTGACTTTCCTCAATGACGAATCAATTTCCTTCAAATTCACAGACAAACAAATAGGAATAGTCGGAATGTCAACTGTTACTCCCGAGTCACGTGATATTGCAGGAATGAAAGAAGTGTTCGATGAACGTGTATCTCGACTAGAACAATTACTCCAGATAACCTCTGAAGAAACAGATTACCTCGTGCTCCTGATGCACTTCAGTCCGCTTCAGGAAAACACTAAGAATGAATACTCTTGGTGGGTTTCAAATGCACTAGACTCTGTTCATCCAAATCTTATAATTCATGGACATATTCACGATGCAACATCAAAAAAAGTAGAAAAAGGAGCCACGACAATACTGAACGTGGCTCTACCTTTTACTGGCTCTATAACAGAGTTGACTCTTTAGGATCATTTGTCGTGTCCTGTGACCTTCATCGTAGGCTCGAATTTGTATCCGTAGACGATGACTCCTCCACTACCAAATGCCTTAATTTTCCTGAAACACGCTCGAACTCTCATTCCGATTTCAACATTTTCAGGGTTCACGTTGACAATCTGAGCAGTTAGTCGTGTACCCTCATCCAGCTCCACTTGCGCAATGACATATGGGATTTGTTTCTTGAAATCCTCTGGGGCTTGTCGGACAATCGTATAGGAATATACCTTTCCAAGTCCCTTGAATTGATAGTCTTCCAGTTGGCCTTTTCTTCTACATTTTGGACAAACAGGTCTTGGAGGGAAATAGTGTTTACCACAAGTTTTACATTTGTTTCCAAGAATGTTGTAAATTGTTCTGATTCTACGCCAGACCTGTGCTACTCCTTGTTCTGCCATCTTATCTACCTCCCTAAAATGTGAACTATAGAAGTGGCACCTGTACCACCAATGTTCACTGCAAGTGCTTTCTCTGCTCCCTTAACCTGACGTTTCTCAGCATCTGCACGCAGTTGTAGAGCAAGCTCAACAATTTGAGCCACTCCAGTGGCTCCAACAGGATGTCCTCTTGCTTTGAGTCCACCTGACGGGTTAACAGGATACTTTCCATCAATTTCTGTTATTCCCTCTTCCAGAGCCTTACCACCTTCTCCTTTTGCTGCTATACCAACATCTTCAGTGAGTATGATCTCTCCTATTGAGAAACTGTCGTGGAGCTCAAATACATCGATATCATCCAGCTCAAGACTTGCTTCTTTGAGGGCTGATTTTGTGGAGTTAATAACAGCATCCATTCTTGTTATTGATTTCCGGTCATGTAAGGCTAGAGTATCACTTCTCTGCTCTGAGGCTTCTATATAGACTGGTGTGTCCGTGTATTTCTTAGCAAGATCTTCTCGACACACTACTAGACCGGCAGCCCCATCTGTCACAGGTGCGGAGTGTAAAACACGCAAAGGATCTGCAAGAAGTCCTGAATTCATCACAACTCCAATTGGGACAGCACGCTGAAATTGAGCCCATGGATTATGTACGGCATTCTTATGATTCTTGACGGTCGGTAAAGCAAGATGCTCTTCAGTCGTTCCAAACTCTTTCATATGCCTCCTTGCCATCATTCCATAGAGTGCTGGAAATGTTGCGCCGAACATTCCTTCATACTCCCAGTCTGAAGCCACTGAGATTGTGTTCATAGCTTCTGATTGATTTACATCACTCATTTTCTCGTTTCCAAGAACAAGCATCACGTCATGTTCTCCGGACTTTATTGCCATGTATGCATGTCTCACAGCTGCTCCGCCGCTAGCACATGCTGCTTCAACACTGTAAGCAGGCATATCTCCGAGTCCGCCAATATCAGCAGCTTGAGCACCTAAGTGTTCCTGCCCAGTGAATCTACCGGCACTCATATTCCCAATTACTACACCATCAATATCTTTGCCCCTTACACCAGAATCAAAGATAGCGTACATTCCAGCCTCTAGGGTTATATCTCTCAGACTCTGTTCCCAAAGCTCACCGAAATTGCACATTCCAACTCCAATAATCGCTACTTTACTCATCGTGACACCTCCTACATGGCTTTGAGTTTTCCTCTATACTTTGCATATGTTGCATAGTCAACATACGTTTTCCTTTCGATATAATCATCAACGGTCGGTACTTCTCCTCTACGTTCTTCTATCGCTTCTTCAACCCTGATCGCAAACGCATCACTACCAGCACCCGAACCATAAGCGACCATAAAGATCCTTGAGCCTGGTTTAGCAAAATCCAATAATCGAGCTAAACCAATCATAGCTGAACCAGAGTATGTGTTGCCTATCTGTCTGACAACCAGACTATCTTCTAGTTTTTCTGGTGGGACTCCTAGTTGTGCTCCCATAGCAATTGGAAACTTGCCATTTGGCATATGGAAGACGAAGTAATCATAGTCATCGACAGTAGTCTTGGTCTTTTTGAAAAGTGACTTTGCACCTTCACCGACATGTCGGAAATATGCCGGCTCTCCAGTGAATCGTGCACCATGACTTGGGAAGTCTTCACCTTCGCGCCTCCAGAAGTCTGGAGTATCGGTAGTGAAGGATACTGTTTCCTCGATAGTGGCGATTATGTTTTTCATGCCAATTATATATGCTGCACCCCCCGCAGCTGCAGAGTATTCCAGTGCGTCACCGGGTCTGCCCTGAGCAGTATCTGATCCAATAGCTAGACCGAGTTTGACCATCTTTGATTTGGCAAGACCCATTGTTGTCTGCATGGCTGCGGTTCCAGCTTTGCATGCGAATTCATAGTCTGCACAGGTCATATCATGTGAACATCCAATTGCCTCAGCCACAATTGTTCCAGTAGGCTTGACAGCATACGGATGTGATTCCGAGCCAACATAGATTGCTCCAATATCAACCGGATCAATCTCTGCTCTTTTGACTGCATTCCGTGCTGCTTCAACAGAAATAGTTGCGACATCTTCGTCAGGACCTGGAACAGACTTTTCAAAAACCCCAAGTCCTTTGCCAATTCTTGCACTATCCTCTCCCCAGACTTCGGCAATGTCTGAGGTCTTGATTCGATAGCGTGGTACGTAAACACCGTAACCTACAATACCAACCATAGTAATTATCTCCTCAATTAGTAATTCGATAAATGTCGAATCCGTATACGTCAGTTAGTTATTCTACGATTTGGGCTTGAACGCCCTTATGAAGCTTATTGTCTGACCTCCAGAGAAAATACGACAGTCAACGAATGCCACGCACATCCTTTGGAGGTTGACGACAATCAGTTTGCTATCTCCATAATAAATGACTCGAATTAACTCCGTCTTTCGCAGATTTCATGATAGATGTTTGTCGAACTTTTTACATGCTGAGTGAAGTAATCCTATAAGCCTCGATGAGAATAAGGTGCTGGTGACAGAGTTGTCAGACACGCTAAGCAAATCTCGCATACGAAGGCTCATCGTCACAGAACCAAAGACAGTAGCTGAACTGTTGGTTGAGTTGGAACTCTCTGAAGACCATGTTGTTCTTATCAGTGGGAAGAGGGTTGACTTGGACTATCAGATCCAAGAGAATGAAACTGTGGTTGTCCTGCCCCGTATTGCAGGGGGTTAGACAGGCAGCTTCTCACTTGCTATAGCATCAAGGACTCCTTGAACTCTTCTTGCTGCTCTCTTCTTGCTTAGTGCACCGAAGTCTTCTACGTTCTCCATGATGGATGTGAGAATCAACTTTGCTGAACCAGAACTGTATTGAGTCGCACTCTTAGGAGTGAGCGCTACGTCTTTTGGAACTCCCATGCTTTGAGCAAGCTCCCTGAAGATAACCTTTCTCTGGGGCTCCATATCTGGATTGACTTTCCAAACTGCTGGAATGGAGAGGGCTGTTCGCACAAACAACTGGTCTAGATATGGAAAGAAGCTCTCTACACCATGAGCAGCTATTGCCTTCGCATCACGGTCTATATTGGCCTCATGTGTAATTGAAACCTCTTGCCAAAGCTGCTCTTCCAATGCTCGAGTTCCCCCTTCTGAGAATGTCTTGACATGCTTTGCGTATCCTGCGAAGAGTTCGTCAGGTCCCTGACCTGAAATGATGGTCGTGCATCCTTCTTCTGCTGCCTTCTTTGCTGCGAGGTAGAAGGGTAGTGCGATCTCAACATCCATCTGGTTGCTGGTTTCTATCGTGTAGATTAACTCAGGCAATGTTTTCCAGACTATCTCCGAACTCAATTCTACGGTATAGAGTGGTAGACCAAGTTGAGCTGCTGCATTAGCTGCAGCGGTCTTATCATGTGACTTCTCAGTTCTCGTTGTCACTAGGATGATATCCTCCGATCGTTTGGCTGATAGTACTGCTGCTAGTGAACTGTCTACACCTCCAGAGAATAATACGGCGCACTTCGCGTTTCTTCTTAACTGCTCAAAGGACGCCTCGAGGGTCGACCTAAGAGCTTCAAGAATCTCCTCCCTCGATACTTGAGTAATAGGAGGTTTTTCCAAGGTCGCAAACCTCTCGACTTTCTGTTGTCCATCCCATGTTCGTGTGAGACCCTGTCCCGGTTCTAGAACTTCAGTTTGCTTGATATCAATTGCCCATAGTGCTTTCCTTTCTGATGAAAACACAAAGATGTCATCCTTAATGCCATAGTACAATGCTCTTGTTCCATCAAGGGTTCGAATGAGGTTAACCCCTTGGTCATCAATAATGGCTGTGACCGCTCCAAAAATCTCCAAAATGGAGGTCACGTCATCCGTTTCCTCCGCGAAATCTAGGTCCGGGTTCTTGTCAAGAATGAAGATCTCATCATCTGGACCTTCCATAGCAGGACCGCCTACAATCAGACATCTGAAGTCATTCCTGTTCAGAGTGTGATATGTGCTACATTTTCGATGTCTTATCGTTTCTGACATCTTCTGCAGTAGGAAGTCAGAATTTTCGTCCGAGCTGGGAACAAGTATACCTGCAATGCCTGCCATTATGTCTGCACTTCATGAAGCGTAACTTGCTTTACGCCAGTAATATCTTGCAGACGTGCGTTCAGCTTGTTTACATCGACATTCAGTTGTTTCGGTGTGAAGTAACATTCGTAGAAGCACTGGTCTGCTGCTTGACAGATCCCGCTCGTGAACAGAATGTCCTCCAGACCGACTTCCATGAATACCATTGTAAGTTCTTCAAGAAAGCTCTTGCTGAGTTTTTCAATGACCAGCTTGAGATACATCACCTTGTCACTGTCAACGGGATACATTTTGACATTACCGTCTTTCACGACGAGAATAACGAGACCATAGTCTTGGCCTATGCTGTCAACAAAGTCCGCTGGTAGAGTGATTTTATCACCTTTCTCAATTTTCAGTACCCTAGCCTGCGTCATGTCACCCTTAGTCAATATTTTTGCCTCCGAAGAGTCACTTGCCATGATATCTCAGTGCTATTATATCTCTTACGGGCATAGTGATAAACTAATTTCCACGACGGAACCAGCTTCGAATTTTAGCCAAAGCTTCCAACTCTGGCTTTTCCACTACTCGAAGAGCCCAGTTTGGCTCATCAGTGCTAGAGTATTCGAGAAATGCTACTTCTCCCTCTGAACGAACTTTCTCCATTTCCTGTAACCTGCCATTTAGCCAAGCCTTCTTAGAGACTGGAATCCGAGCAGTTGCCATATCAAAGAGGGCAGGATGAAGGTCGAATATCAGTGCTCGTTCCTGCATGTACTCTAGAACACCCTCTTGTAGTGCTTTGCTGATTTTCTCACGGTCTGTAAAGAAGGAGGCTGCAACAGACATGTTAGGGTACTTCTCGGGAAGATTTAGCGCGAATTTGAATGATTGATTGAACTTGGAAAGATGTGTGGCTGCATCTAGGAATAGAATTGTTTCTGGTTTTCCCTCATATTCATCTTCCGACATCTCCAAAGCTGTTGTGGTCACCGAACCTTCTTTCTCTATCACCGATTGTATCAGTTGGTCTGTGACTGGAGGGAGGTCATCCTCTTCTATCGCATCAATAGATTCGTAAGATAGTGACTCTGTTTCCCATTCTTCATCACTCTTCCCTTTCTTCCTTTTCTCATCAGTTTGTATTTTTGGACGTCGATGAGGAGGTACATACCCAATCTCTTCAACGAGATGCTGCAGGATTAATGGAAGGAAGAGATCATATAGAGTACCACGGGTTTCAAGAATTATCAACACTGGTTTGAATGAAGCAACTGCTGAGATCAGACCAGAATCAAACCCAGGAGTGTCATCAAAGAATAGTTTGAGGTTCTCCTCCGAATACCCTCTCTTTACTCTGTCTGTCCATTCTATATAGACATCCTTGACTTCCTGTTTCCTACGGTCTTTGACGAGATTCATGAACTTTCCAAGATACCTGACACCGCGTGACACCGCAGTGGCTGGACTAATGAATACAGTCATCATGCCTACAGCTTCACCTGCATACTCACTGGCTTCAGTACTTCGTATCTTCCCCATGACCTCTTCAGTGAGAGATGGCGGACCGAGTTTTTCTACTAAGACCTCTATCATTCCTTCAAAGTTTTCAAATGATGCGTCTCCAGGGCCTACGCGTTCTCCGACTGGTGATGCGTCAGACAGCACCTGCGCAAAAACATTGGGTTTCTTGACAAGCCAATCAAGAGGGATTCGAAGGGGGGAATACTCATGAAGCCAAGTCCTATCCGACTCCTTGGGTCCAAAATAGAACTTTGAAGAGTCTGGAAAGAGACCATCAAAGATCTCCATGAACTGGTCAAAGCCTGCTTCAGTGCTAAGCCCCATCTCATCCTTCTCCATTGCATCAATAACAAAGACAAGACCTGCTTCCTTACTCTTCGCAATTCTTGCCATAGTCAACATGACTTGTTTTGGAGAGAGGTAAAGGAGGTCACTTTCAGCATACGGTGCATCAAAGAACGAGAAGATTCCTAGCCTTCTCCAAGGTCTCCTCGATAGGTCTGAATTCGCTAAGTGCGAGAACCATTCATACCCTCGTTTGTATCTTGGAATTGATTCATCGTCTATCTCTGTGTGGGACATTTGATACACCTAAGGGTCGGTATTTTCCGACCCTCGTAGGCTTTTCCTTCACTATTGAGATAAAGCTATTGCATGTGCTAATCGGCTCTCACTGCTAGAACTGCAAGAACCGCGGCCACAACTATGATGCCTATGATGACGTAAGTACGCCACTCAAACCCGGTAGCTCCGGGAGAGTATGGGAATAATGATCCTGACAGGATCTCTTGAGCTCCATCAAATTCAGCTATTCCGAAAATCTCACAAACGTATCCTGAAAACACGAGAGTGCCTGCTGCAAATCCTGGTGCATTAGCAAAACTACCATTTTCGGCTTGACAATTGAGTAGGAATGATTCAGCAGCAGTTACATTGATTGTTGAAACTGTGGCAAGAATCTCCAAGGCTGTAAGCGCATAGTAGGTGCTTGTAAGTGATGGAACCTCTGTTCCATTACCTTCCTCGAAACCACCCACAAACTCAGGGTCCTCATTTTCTAGAATCTGACGAGCTTGTAGCCACGCATTCAGAGTAGCTGAATGAGGAATTGCTGCAAGTGGGTCTAGAGCTCTGTAGGCAATAGCAGCCGCAGCAGTAGCTGTGACGCTAGGCAGATGAGTATCAGGGGTCATCTTATAGGCTTCACCGTCATAACAACTCTCAATCCACTCTACTGTCGCAGTTTCGTTCAGCAACCAGTCCCAAGCATTTTCCAATTGATACATTGTATCTATGATGCGAATGGATGCTAGAGCGTATGCTGTAGAGATAAGGTCCGGACCCGCTCCATCGTCTATCGCGTCTCTACTCTCTGCGTATCCTCCACTATCAGTCACAGTCTTGTTGATCCAGAGTAATTGGGCTGTGGCATTGATGTCATGGTCTGCCACACCTGGGACGTTACTCTGAGCCTTCAATAGTTGCCATGCAACAAGTCCATGATAGTTGACTATATTCGTTACAGGACCTAGGAGGTAGTCACTGAATCCTCCGAATCTAGGTTCCTCATCTTCATCTCCAGTTGACCATTGATGAGTGGTAATGAATTCGACAACATCTGCCAATGCGACCGGTGGGGGTCTGTTGTCAAGTGTCCCCACTTCATTCATGATTGTGATTGCGCCATAGGTTGGATCTATACGCGTTACTCCGTCATTTGGATTGGAATATCCACCTCTGACGGCGTCATAACTGCTATTCATGTATGTCCTTAGTGACTCATACCGGTTCGCTGCTGCAACAGGTTGAGCAGTAAACGCAAGCAGGACGAATGTTAACGCAAGTGTAAAGGCTACAACTTTGACCTTTTTCATAATGTCATCACGGTCAATCTAGGTTTCACTGAGATTTGCCTCAGCGCTTTGAGCATCGGACAGGGGCTCGGTTATTAACGTTTCCCCATCACAAAGGATGTACTAGAAGGAGCACACTATGCGTACCCAATTGGTCCTCGCTGTATCTTTCGGATGTATGAGTATGCAGTGTCAGCCGCTATAGCGCCGTGTCCAACAGCGACTGCAATCTGTTTCATTGACTCCACAACATCTCCTGCAGCAAAGACTCCTGGAATGTTAGTTCCTTGCTTAGCACTGACGAGAATCTCTCCACGCTCATTGGTTTCGACACCAATGCTCTTCGCAAGAGAGCTCTCTGGATTGGACCCTAGTGCTATGAAGGCACCATCAACAGCAAGGCTTTTTGTTTGGCCTGTTTTCACATTCTCAATGAGTAATTCATTGACAAGATCCCCACCGCGAATCTCCTTGACTATTGTATCCCACAGTATTTCCACTGGTGAGTTGAACACATAATCCTGGACTACTTTCTCTGCTCTGAGTTCATCTCTCCGGTGAATCAGGTACACCTTCCCCACAACTTCTGAGAGATACAATGCTTCAGTGACTGCTGTATTACCACCGCCCACCACAGCTACGGTCTTGTCTCGAAACAGCGGACCATCACATGTCGCGCAGTATGAAACACCACGGCCCGTTAGCTGATCCTCTCCAGGCACGTTAAGGTGTCTATGACCTCCTCCCGTTGCAAAGATGATAGCTTTAGCTCGATAGACCCCCCGTCTGGTGTCAAGCAGAAAGTCACCATCGGCTCCTTCCCTATCAACACTCTTGACCTCAGTTATCTCCCTGATGAAAGCGCCACATTTCTTGACCTGCTCCTTCATTTTGTTTGCCAAGTCAAGTCCTACAACGAATGTATAACCGGGATAGTTCTCAATACCAGGGCTAGTAGCCTGTGCCCCACCAAGAACTTTTGATTCCAATAGCAGTGTCTTGAGTCCATAACGTGCTCCGTAGATGGCTGCTGTCATTCCCGCGGGTCCACCGCCAATAATAATGAGTTCCCAGTTCAAGTCCTCTGTCAATGTACTGTCTCCGTCTTCGTTCCCGGTTACGTACCATTTTTCCTGTGTTTTGCTTAATCTTTCTTTCCTGTGCGGAACGAAACTCCAAGATGTTCAATATCATCAAGAGTAAGTTCGCTTTCAGGTCTAAGCTCAAGGTTGCCCAGTGGTTTCAACAAGTCTGAGATCCTACTGAAGGTCACCTCTCGAATTGGCAGGTTTCCTCTTTTCATTAGAAAGGCTGCTTTTCTGAACCTCTTAGGGTCATAGGAAAAGACGTGACCTGGACAAACCAGAAGAACTGCATCAACACTCTCGAGCCCCTTCCAAGGCCAAGCTGCATCATTGAAACCTTCAATCACTATAACATCAGCAGACTCCTCAATCTTGGTGAAGGACTGAGAAACGTGTTGTTCAAAGTTAAGCCGCTCAAACTTTTGTACTTCTTCAAGACTGGTGATCTCTTGGATGCCTGCACCTCTAGACAACATGCCTACTTCGTCTAGTCCAATGATCAGACTCTCTTCCTCGACGAGTTCCTGAGCTACCAAAACCGTTGTGTCAATTCCTAAACCCTTTGGCCTACTGAATCGTTCCATTGTGAGTATAGAACTCGACCCAGAAAGACCCAGTGAGTTCGTCAGGTTTTGTAATGGTCTCTCCAATCGCATTGGTACAAATAGACTATGAACTGGATTAGTCAATTCGATTGGCGTCTTCGTGTTCAGGGTTTCCCGAACCTTCATTGCATCCAAGGACGCAAGCAGTCCTTGTTCCATACAAGCCTTAGTATGTTCATGGTGGTACCAGTAGTTGTGCCCACTTAGAGGTTTGAAATATTCGATGGACTGAAACTCATTGGAAAGTAGTCTACTCAACCGGATAGCAAATTGTGTCTTGCCTGAGTCGAAACTGTTCATCCCTGCAAGTAAGACACGCATGGTCATTCCAATTAACCTCGTTGAAAAAGAATTGAGTGGAGCCTTGCGGCTCCATTCTGTTGTGTTCGAGAATTACATTCCCATTCCAGGCATTCCGCCCATACCACCAGGCATACCACCCATTCCACCGGCACCCGGTGGTGGACCAGCAGTAGCCTTAGCGGCGATGACATCATCAATCCTGAGAATCATCTGAGCAGCCTCAGCAGCTGCGCGGATTGCTTGACTCTTGACTCGAGCTGGTTCAATCACACCAGCCTTCATCATGTCTGCAGTCTTGCCTTTCATGACATCGACGCCGTACCAGGTACCATCCTCTTTGGAGTGGTCCTTGTTCAGGTCTGCAATGATGTCAATGGGGTCATGACCACCATTCTCAGCAAGGGTCTTTGGAATGATCAGTAGAGCTTCAGCGAATGCCTCAATGGCTAGCTGCTCACGACCACCAACCTTGTTGGCGTAAGCTTCAAGTCTCTTGGAGACCTCAGCCTCTGTTGAACCTCCGCCAGCTACGTAGGTTGAGTCCTCTACGACGTTCCTGACAACACAGAGTGCATCGTGTAGTGCTCTGTCGGCCTCATCAACAACATGCTCAGTACCACCGCGAATCACGATTGATACTGCCTTTGGATCCTTGCAGTCTTTCACATAGACAAGCTTGTCATCAGCAATCTTGACCTCCTCGACGATACCCGCGGTTCCGAGGTAATCTGCGCTGAGTTCGTCTAGGCTTGTTGCAATCTTGGCACCTGTAGCCTTGCCGAGCTTCTCCAGTGTGCTCTTCTTGGCTCTGCGGATTGCCATGATACCCGCCTTTGCGAGGTGATGCTGTGCGACATCATCAATGCCCTTCTGGCAGACGAGTACGTTTGCTCCAGAGGCGACAATCTTGTCGACCATGTTGGTGAGCATTCGCTCTTCCTCATCGAGAAATGCCTTGATTTGTTCAGGTCTGTCAATCTTGATTTCGGCATCGAACTCAGTCTTCTCAACCTCAATCGCTGCGTCAATCAGTGCAATCTTAGCTCCTTCAACCTTACGTGGCATTGAAGCATGAACTACTTCCTTATCGATGACCATTCCCTTGACGAGCTCGGTCTCAGTGAGACTCTTACCCTGTTTCTTGATGACCTCGATCATCTCGATGTCAGCTTCGACACCACCATCTTTCTCCTCAGCAATCTGCAAAACTGCATCAACTGCAATCTTTGCAAAGTGGTCCTTTGAACCAACTACAGACTTGCTGTTCATTGATGTCTCAGCAATACCAGTCAAGACTTTCTTGTCCATTCCCTCCATTGATACCTCAATATCCTTGAGAATCTTGGATGCCTGTTCGGCTGCTTTGTGATAACCTCCGACTATGATGGTCGGATGAATCTTCTTCTCCAACAACTCTTGTGCTCTCTTCAGGAGCTCTCCAGCAATAACGACTGAAGTAGTAGTACCGTCACCGGTTTCCTGGTCTTGGCTCTTTGCCACTTCCACGAGCATCTTTGCAGCTGGGTGCTGTACGTCAATCTCTTTCAGGATTGAGGCACCATCGTTTGTGATGGTCACATCTCCCAGGCTGTCCACGAGCATCTTGTCCATGCCTCGAGGTCCGAGAGTGGATTTTACAGCATCAGAAATGACTATGCCAGCCATTATGTTGTTGGCTTGTGCGGATCTACCGCGTGTTCTGCTTGTACCCTCCTTGAGAATCAAGACGGGCGTTCCAGACAACTGTGCCATTTTGTTTTCCCCTTATGGTTTACTTGACGCCATTCGTGTTCCTAGGATGGAATAGCGTACTGTTCATATTGTAAAACTGTACATGCACTTCGGCATGTACTTCTAAGAAAACTGTGCATGTACTTCGTTTTTAAAGCTTGTCAAAATGACAAGCAATCAAACTCTGAAGAAAATCCTCTTCTTACAAGCAAGTGGACCAGCATGCTCAATATCCATACCAACTTTTTCATCCAGAATCTCTCCAAGCATCCCGCAGAGATAACCATTGGTGAGATAGCACATTGGCCCGCATTGTTCCATGTTCTTTTGTTCTACAGCTGCTCGCATTGGACAGTCACGGATAATAACATAGAATGAAGGTTGGTCTCTATCATCAAGGAAGAAATGAGACTCTCCTTCTCTTGTATAGATCTCAATCCTCCATACTCCTTCGTATGCTTCATTGAGTGTAGCTATTGCACTCTGGATTGTGTCTGTCTTTGGAAAATCCATAGCAATACTCTTTCCAGCCTCAACTCCAGTTCCAAAAATTAATCCCTTTGAAGCAGGTCCGAGAATATCCTCAATACCCTTGTTAATAGTAGTCAACAACGAGAGATATGCATCTACTCTGTTAGATTCGTCGTCATTTGAGGACTGCATAGTTCCGCGTTGGAGTGTAGAATGAGGATATAATACCATCGGGTCTGTACAAGTATACAACGTTCAAAGAGCTTATCAGTTCTTGAGGAATTGAACTAGCGAGGGTCTGTAATGTCGGACGATGAGTACTCCACAGAGATGGAACTCTATGGAGTCAGTCCAAGAATCATCGCAATGATGATGTTCTTTACAACTCTCCTAGCGCCACTTGGTTACATACCTGAGTTCATTGGAAACATGTTCTACTTCCACATCTATCCAAAGGTGTATTCCACCACATGGCAAGTTTTGTTCAGCACATTCTATAGAGAACGCATCCTAATTACATGGGTGTTCTTCCAAGACTTCCTACTGATGATAGCATTGCTAACTCCACCTTGGATCTACGCTTACTGGATTGTTCGATATTATCAAGGGAAATCCTCGAAATACTGGGCTGCCACGATTGGTCTAGTAAGTATCCTCATCCCCTTGTTCGCATCACTGTACTGGACTGTGCTAAGTGGGCAGTTGGATATCATTTATCCCATCCCGCTCCAGTTCGTCATTGGGTTGATTATCCTATGGAGGATTGAAGGGCCTGAGATTATCTCCCCATGGTCAGGGGTGCGACTTGATTTCTCATGGTGGAGGTGGAAGAGATCTAAACGAGGTAAGCAAGTGGTCATTGTCGAAGAAGAAAAACAACATGTTGAGAAAGAAGACTGGCTTTAGGGGTAAATGAAATGGCTGATGCAAAAATTTCAGAACCAGAACTTGTTGGGGTCCGTCCTGGAGTGATTGCTTTCTTTATGACAATAATCACATTGATTGCACCCTTAGGATTCTTTACATCAAACATCATCGTTCTTTTAGATTGGTATATTGGTCCCGGTGTGTTCGCGGTATTCTGGGCTTATGGGAGTACGCCTGGTGGGTTGAGTCCCACACCTTTTCACGTCTTCTCAATTCCGTTCTTGAAGATGGCCTTCACTCTAGGAATCTTCAATCTGTTCTTCCTTATTCAAATAATCCGGTACTATCAAGGGAAGGTTTCAAGGCGGAATGTACTTCTAATTGGTCTCATTAGTCTTGTTTTCCCAACACTGTTTGCCTTTGTATCTACAGCAATCGGTCTTCCACTGGCAATAGTTGGGATTGTTTTACCTATTCCCATCCAGTTCATAGCTGGTATGATTTTCATGTTCAAGCTTCCCGGACCTGAGCTAGAGCAGATTCCCGTTTAATATCCGCCTCTAGCAAAGGACATAAGAATAACAGGAATGCTCGAAGAATATTACGGGAGTGTCTAGTTCACATGGACATTACATTCAATATTGGTGGCGAGGCTGGTCAAGGTATTGACACCATCGGTGATCTTCTGACACAGGTCTTTGTCCAGGCTGGCTTCTACACCTTTACAATCAAGGATTTTGAGTCCCGAATCAGAGGAGGATACAACTTCACACAGGTTCGGGTCAGTGACAAACCGATACATGCACCAGTGGATTATATCGATGTCATTGTCGCGCTCTCACGAGACGCTGTTATTGGACAACGTGACAAACTTGTCGAGGAAGGTGTGATCATTTTCGATGACTCAATCGAATTTGATGACCTCGAAGCATGCCACTATCCTGCACCTCTTGAGAAGATTGCAAAGGAGGTAGGTGGCAACATTCGAATGATGAATGCTGCGGCTCTGGGTGCGATACTGTCCGTCATCAAGTTTCCATTCAAACTCGCTGAAGAGGCACTGAATACAATCTTCGGCAGGAAGGGAGAAAAGATAGTCGCAGGAAATGTTGCTGTCGCGAAAGCGCTCTATGATTTGACAATGGAGAAGTTTACTGGTACATGTCGCTACAACCTAGACACCCTTGAGTCTGGTCCTTGCAAGGACAAGCTACTACTTACTGGTAACAAAGCTCTAGCACTTGGTGCAATGGCTGCCAATGTGAAATGGGTGTCTTCATACCCCATGAGTCCCTCTACTTCACTCTTCATGGACATCGTAGCCAACTCAAGAAACCTCAAGATTGGTACACTGCAGACAGAGGATGAGATTGCGTCCATCTGCATGGCAATTGGTGCATCCTATGGTGGTGCTCGTTCCATGGTGACAACTTCTGGTGGTGGTTTCGCTTTGATGACCGAAGCAGTTGGACTTGCTGCTATGGCTGAGACCCCTATTGTCATCTACAACGCTCAGAGACCTGGACCAAGCACAGGACTCCCAACAAGAACCGAACAGGCTGACCTGTTCACAATGGCTTTTGCGAGTCAGGGCGAGTTTCCGAGAATTCTACTTGCTCCGAAGGATCCTGTAGAGGCATTCGACGCTGCCGTTCGAGCGTTCAATCTTGCTGACAAGTTTCAGATCCCTGTAATGATTTTGGGTGACCAATACTTTGCTGACTCGACTATGAACGTACCACGCATTGATGTATCTGGTGTGAAGATTGACCGCGGCAAGCTTGCCAAGAGTGGTCCTGATTCTGACTACAAACGTTACCTCCTAACTCCTGACGGAATCTCCCCAAGAGCATTCCCAGGAGATGAAGGGAAGTCAATTGTTTCCTCAGGAAATGTGCATCGCGAGGATGGTCACATCACAGAGAATGCAGACATGCGAAACAAGATGGTAGCCAAGTTCATGAACAAGCTCCCTGCTATCATGAAATCCCTGAATCCGCCAGAACTCTATGGTGATGAAGGGGCAGAAGTGACACTCCTAACTTGGGGGTCAACTTGGGGTGCAGCTAATGAGGCCATGCACATCCTGAAAGACGGTGGAGTTTCAATCAATCACTTACACTTTAGTGATATTTATCCACTTAGGACCGAAAAGCTACGCAAGGTTCTCAGCAAATCAAAGCAGATTGTTTCTGTGGAGCAGAATGTAACATCTCAGTTTGCACAACTTGTCAAGATGGCTACAGGCATCAGTGTCCATCACCATATCAACAAGTATGACGGGCGACCTATGACAGCGAGATGGATTGTTGATGAGATTAAGGAGGCTGGTATCAAATGACAACTCCTGAACAACTCAATCCACCACAGAAGGTGACCTGGTGCACAGGATGTGGGAACTTTGGTATCCTTGCTGCACTTAACAAAGCAGTCACGGAGCTAGATATTCCTGTTCACAACCTAGTGATTTCATCCGGCATCGGCTGTTCAGGGAAGATACCTCACTATATTGGTAGTCTCAACAGCTTCCACACACTACATGGAAGACCAATTCCAGTAGGTACTGGTATCAGCATGGCTAACAAGAACCTCGAAGTGATTGTTCATGCTGGTGACGGTGACACCCTCGGTGAGGGTTTAGGACACTTTGTGCATGCAGCTCGAAGAAATGTCAACATCGCAGTGTTCATCCATAACAATGGAGTGATGGGCCTGACCAAAGGTCAGTTCTCACCTGCAGCACCTAGAGGATATGTTTCAAACACTTCACCTCCACCACCTGGCGCCCCAATGGCTCCTGCTAATCCAGTAGCACAAGCTATCACAAGCGGGGCAACATTTGCTGCTCGGGGTTTCTCAGGTGATCAGAAAAGTCTGGTTAAGCTCATGGTGGAAGCTGTGAAACATCGTGGTTTTGCAGTTGTTGATATCCTTCAACCCTGCGTGACCTGGAACCGTCAGTTGACTTGGAAGTTCTACAACGAGAACACTTACTCATTGCAAGATAATGGTCATGATGTCACAGACCGAATGGCTGCATTAGAGAAAGCACTCATCCCTGGAGACAAGATTCCAATTGGTCTGTTTTACAAGGTCGATGCACCTGACCTTGCGGCAGACATTGCTTTGCCAGAAGACGTACCTCTAAAGGACCATGTGACGAATCTGAAGGACGTCCAAAAAATAATCGACGATCTGATGATCTAGTGGAAGTCATCAGGTCTCTGGAGGCCACGAAGGTGGAGAAGACAAGAAGAGAGAAGGACTCGATAGGAGAATTAGAAGTTCCTGCGGATGCATATTGGGGCATCAATACTCAGCGAGCAATCCTGAACTTTCAGATTAGTGGGACAGTTTTCCCTGCTGAGTTCATCCATGCACTTGCTCAGGTGAAGCGAGCAAGTCTAGTTGCTAATAATTATGCTAAATTGATCTCCAAAGAGATCTTTGAAGCGATTGCGACTGCTATCGATGAGGTATGCGAAGGTAAGTTCGATGACCAATTTCCCATTGATGTCTTCCAGACTGGCTCAGGGACTCAGACTAACATGAACATGAACGAGGTTCTTGCCAATAGAGCAAATGAGCTTCTGGGACACTCCAAGGGCTCTAAGTCCCCAGTTCATCCAAACGACACTGTCAATATGTCCCAGTCTAGTAATGATGTCATTCCTACTGCAATGCATGTATCCACACTGTTAGCTCTGCGAAACTTAGTTCAGACAATCGACAGACTAAGAGATGCTCTCGCAAAGAAGATCTCAGAGTTTGAAGGGATTGTGAAGGTTGGTCGGACTCATCTTCAGGATGCTGTTCCGATTCCCCTCTCAACAGAGCTATCAGTCTACAAGCTCCAGTTTGACAATGCTGTCAACCATGACTATCCCGTAGTTAGAAAGAATCTCTGTATCATCCCTCTTGGAGGCACTGCGTTAGGAACAGGTATCAATACACCTCCCAAATTTGCTGAAAGGGCTGCGAAGGAACTCAGCAGACTATCAGGTGACATCTTCTCCTATGAGGTAAATCCAGTGAAAGCTGAGGGTATTTCCTCCCACGCCTCACTGGTACGAGTTAGTGCGATGCTTAGGGGTATCGCATTGACATGCATGAAGATGGCCAATGACATTCGATGGATGGGGAGTGGACCACGCGCTGGTCTTGGAGAGCTCTTTCTACCGGCTAATGAACCCGGCTCATCCATCATGCCTGGGAAGGTCAACCCTACACAGTCTGAGGCATTGATTCAGGTGTGTCTGCAGGTTATTGGGAATGATACGACAATCAGTACTGCAGAAGGTTTTGGAAGTATCCTAGACCTCAACGTGTCTAAACCTGTCATGATTGTGAACCTACTAGAGTCAATTCGTCTCCTGACTGGGGGTATCGAGTCATTCATTGAGAACTGCTTGAAGGGTCTCAAGGTCAATGAAGATCAAATCAAGAGTCAGCTAGATCGAAGTCTGATGATTGTGACTCGATTAGCTCCAGTGATTGGGTACGACAAAGCCGCTAAGATTGCGAAAAAGGCGCATGATTCAGGCAAGACGATACGTGAGGTTGTCGTAGAGTCTGGGATTGATATTGATGGTGACCTTGATGAGATACTCGACCCGACCAAGATGGTGTGATTCTTCTTAGCCGTACACGTTATAACAGACTGGCTTTATCCATTAACTGAGGTGCGTGACAATTTCATCGTTCGAACATGATATCCTCATTGTAGGTGCAGGTCTCTCTGGATTACGAGTTGCTATTGAGCTCAGTGAGAAGTTCGATGTAGCTATTCTTACCAAGGTGCACCCTCTGAGGTCTCACTCAGTTGCTGCTCAGGGAGGAATCAATGCATCTTTAGGAGAGGATGACTCCTGGGAGTCACATGCTTTTGATACTGTAAAGGGGTCAGACTATCTTGCAGACCAAGATGTGGTTGAGATTCTAGCTAAAGAAGCTCCCCGTGCAGTCATTGAGAATGAACGATGGGGAACTGCATTCTCTCGTACTGATGATGGAAAGATTGCTCAGAGACCTTTTGGCGGTGCTGCATTTCCAAGGACCTGCTACGCTTCAGACCGGACTGGTCACAACCTTCTTCATACTACATTTGAACAGACTCTCAAAAGAGGAATCAAATTCTACAATGAGTGGTTTGTCACCTCCCTTGTCAAGGATGGTGAAAGCATATGCGGGTTGACAGCTCTTGACATTGCAACTGGAGCGGTGCATGGATTCGCAGCAAAAGCTGTCGTTTTAGCCACTGGTGGTTTTGGTAGAGTCTACGGTCACTCAACTAACGCCCTCATCAACACTGGCGACGGATGCGCGCTCGCGCTGAGAGCAGGAGCTCCTCTGAAAGACATGGAGTTCATTCAGTTCCATCCCACCTGTCTGTTTGGTTCTAGTATTCTCATGACCGAAGGTGCACGAGGTGAAGGCGGACATCTAATCAATGCTGAGGGCAAACGGTTCATGGACAAGTATGCCCCAGAAAAGATGGAGCTTGCTCCACGAGACATCGTAGCGCGAGCCATTCGAACAGAAGTACTGGAGGGTAGGGGTTTCGAGGATGAGTATGTACACCTTGACCTCACTCACCTAGGAAAAGAGAAGATCATGGAACGTTTACCAGGGATTCGTGAGATTTGTATTCACTTTGCCGGAGTTGACCCGATCGATGAACCAATACCAATTCAACCAGCTCAACACTACTCAATGGGTGGAATTCATACTGACAAATATGGTGTTACTCCAGTATCCGGTCTTTTCGCTGTGGGTGAGAATGCTTGTATGAGTGTCCATGGGGCAAATCGTCTCGGAGGGAACTCACTTCTTGAAACTCTTGTGTTTGGTAGAGTGGTCGGACAAACGGTCGCTGAGTATACAGCATCTGCGAAGGCTCCTGATAGTGGTTACGTAGGACAGAGTGCCTTTGAGATGCGTGAATACCTTCAAACGCTTCTCTTTCATGAGGGTGGCGATTCTCCTGCTTCCATACGTGAGACCATGGGTCAGACAATGGATGTTCTTGTAGGAGTTTACAGAAAGTCAGATGCTCTTGAGGCTGCATTAAAGTTAATCCGAGAACTCAAGGATCGGTTCAAGAACGTCAGCGTGGGTAGAAGTGATGACAAGTTCAACTATGCACTGATTCGAACTCTCGAATTAGAGAATATGCTGGAGCTCGCTGAGGTAATTACCATGGGCGCACTCATGCGTCGTGAGAGCCGAGGGGCACACTGGAGGCTTGATTATCCTGACCGGGATGACGATAACTTCCTGAAACACTCCCTATTCACGAAGGTTGATGATTTCATCAAGACGGAGTTCATAGATGTGAACCTAGGTATGTTTGAAGTTAAGGAGAGGACCTACTAATGATGTTCAGAATTGCAAGAAGCAGGAATGGTGGGTCAATCACTCACTACGATCTGTATAAAGTAGACACCAAAAAGGGTATGACTGTGCTTGATGCATTATTTCAGATTCAGGATGCTATGGATTCCTCTCTCTCCTTTAGGTATTCATGCAGAGGTGCTGTCTGCGGTAGCTGTTCAATGTTAATCAACAAAGAACCACGTCTTGCCTGTCGAACACAGGTGGCTGATGTCAAAGACACCGACATGAAACTCAAACCATTCGCTGCCATTTCTGAAAGTCCCTCTGGTTGGAAACAAGATGCTGAGATATTGATTGAACCATTACCAAACATGCCAATCTTGAAAGATCTCATTGTTGACATGACTAGGTTCTATGATGCTCTTGAATCAATGAAACTATGGGCTGATTCAGACGATGATGACTCTCCTAGGACACAGAGTCCGGATGAGAGAAAGAAGATCGAGAGGTATGTCAACTGTATTCTCTGTGCTCTCTGCTATGGTTCATGTCCAGTGAATGCTGAGAAAGAAGAATATGTTGGTCCTGCAGCCCTCGCAAAAGCCTGGCGATTCCATGAGGATTCTAGAAGTTCCAATCCTGTTAGGCATGCAAAGGCCGCCAATCAGCCTGAAGGTGCTCCTCTATGTGACCTCATCATGAATTGTGTGAAAGTCTGTCCCAAGGGAGTCGCACCGGGTGGAGCAATAAGGAAACTGAAAAAAAACTAGCTTTGAATCCTTGGTCTAGGTTTTATATAGAAGTAAGCTCATAATATATGGCACAGCTCATTAGAGGGAGAACAGGACAATGGCATATATCTATAGGAGAAGATATGTTGCGTATTCTTTGATTACAATCTTTGTCTTCATGGCTGTTTCACCAGCACTTCCAGTGAAAGCTGTTGATATGTCAAGTAATCTCAATGTAGGTCCATACATTGACAAGGTTGTTTTCAAGATGGTAGGTGGAGACCAGGAAATCTTGGCACTTCAAAGTGGCGAGATCGATATGCATCAAGGCTTCTTCAATCCTATTCATCTACCAACTTTGGATGCAGATCCTGACATATCAATTGCGAGTGCTCTCAGAAATGGATATGGTCATATTACAATAAACTGTGCCAAGTATCCATTGAATATCAGCGCATTCCGAAGAGCTTTCGCATTTGCCTATGATAAGACTCGAGTCACAGCAGAGATTATGGACGGGTTCTCTCAAGAACATGACTCTGTTGTTCCTTATCCAAACAGCTGGTGTATTGAAGATGACTTGCCCTATCACTATTACTCGGCACAAGTTGCTATGGGTGCAGCATTACTTGATGAAGCTGGTTTCACCATTGATCCTGGTACTGGTTATAGACTCACTCCAGATGGACAACCATTCAATGTAGTCATTGAGTATGCATCAGCATCTCCAGAGATTGCAGGAGGTACTGCCCAGATTGGAGTGGATGCTCTTAGGGCTCTTGGTGTCAATGCAGACACTCGTGCGTCTGATTTTAATGAGATGATATCGCGATTGGACAATCATGGAGATTATGATATGGTCTTCTATGCATGGAATTTCCAACATAACGAAGTGAATTGGCTTGCGTATACGTTCTGGAGTGAATATGCAGATGCCTTCTACCATAACCCGTCCAATTTCAGAAATGCAACTTTTGATTCCTGGCGTGACCAACTCCTCTACAGCACCGTTTTTGAGGAAGTCTATGAGGCTGCTGCAAATATGCAGCTTATCCTACATTATAATGTTCCAATGGTCATAGTGTATGAAAATACATACATGCAAGGGTATCGAACTGATGTATATACTGGACATATACAAGATTTAGGTAGGTACATTGCAGCCTCGTGGACTTTGAGAAAAATGCATAGAATTGATGGCACGTTTGGAGGCACAGTGACGATTTCTGCTGCTGAACCTGAAACCTTCAACATATATCTCGCTTCCACAGTGTATGCATCAAGAATCAATTCTGAACTTTGGCCAAGACTCTATCTTAATGGTCCAGACCTGAATCCAGTACCTTGGCTCGCTGAGAATCTGATAATTGAAACTCATGAAGACAATCCTTCTGTCTATGGTGGCAACACTCGCTTCACGATAGACATCATACAAAATGCTACTTGGAATGATGGTACTTCGATTACTGCAGAGGATGTAGCTTTTACATTCACCTATATCCTCGAGAGTACTGCCCATGGCAATACAATCGGCGGACTCTCAGATATTGTTGCAGCATACGCACCAACCACGTATCGAGCTGTCATCGAGTTCAACACAGAATCCTATTGGCATTTCTCTAATTTTGCCAATAATTTCATCATACCGAAACATATCTTCAATGATATTGATGGAATAGGGTATGAAGGATGGAATGAGTGGAATCCAGTATTCGACCCTGAAGAACCGTATGTGAATTCAGGACCCTTCATACTTACCGATTATGAGATTGGAGAGTTCTATGAGCTCACAGCAAATCCAGGCTTCTGCTACTATCCACAAGAACGACTCGAAAATACTGCATCAGAAACAACTCCTCCTTCGACAACTCCTCCTCCTTTCAATACAACTCTTGCCCTCGCTGCTGGGGCAGTTGGTGCTGCCGTTGTCATTCTTATTGGTGGTACAATTCTGATACGGGGAAAATCAAACTAAGTACTTATGACCTGTCACTGGAAATATATGCTCTTTGAAGAACAAGAGCTTTGTCACGTAAGAATCCAATACTTGGATTGCTTGACATCCGAAGGGTCTCCGATATGAGTTGTTGGGCCTCATCATGGCGCCCTTGCTTGAGTCTAAGTTCACTTTTCAGACAGAGCGTGTAACCGATATACCCCGGTAGTTCTTTCTCTCGTGCTGACCGATCAAATTGCTCCATCCATTCGCCTGACACTTCAGAATCTCTGTTTCTTGTAGTTGGTTCAAAAGCTGCAACTTCTGTTTCAGCCAACAACATGAGACAGTAGATCATTCTATTGAACCTATGATTCCTCTCATTGATTTCCAAGGCGGCTTCAAAGCTGTGAAAAGCTGAGTCGAAATCACCCTTTGCTCTCTCAAGCAGACCATTGGTCATGTATTCAAATCCAAGAGCTATTTCTAAACCGTTCTGGATATTGAGTTCCCTTGCTATGTCAATTTGCACTTCTGCCTCATCTAGACGATTCAGTAGAATCAAAGCTACTGCTTTGTCTAAGTGAAGATAGGGGAGAAGAAGTGTTCTTGAACTTCCTTGCTCTAGGCCCATATTGGCCCACTCAAGAGCTTCCTTACTATCTCCCAGAATTGCTGACGCTACTGAGAGGTTATGAAATTCATATGTTGGTGAACCGCTTATTTGCTCTCGTAGATTGAGAATCTCTAGATTGATGTTTTTGAATTCCGTGAACTCGCCTCGTGAATTACAAATACCGCCAATATGACTCAGAATTTCTAGGACCCCCCGAGTGTCACCTAGCTCCTCACAGATTTTCCTTGCTTCACTTAGAAAAGGCCCGGCTTCTCTTATCTGCTCAGGTCCATATGTATAGAACCCCAAAAGTGCTCCCAGATCTTTCAAAGCTCGTGATTCAAAGTATTTGTCTTCAAACTCTCTCGATACCTGGAGAGTTTCTCTCTGAATCTCAATGGCTTTCTCTATGTTGCCTTCATACCTCACACGATGGGATTTGAGATAGTAGAACTGTGGCAGATAGCAACGCAATGACTTGTTACTTTCAACAAGCTGTACAATTCGTGTTTCTGTTCTCTCAGCATTGTACTCATCAATTGATCTTGAATGTGAAAGCCAGTATTGAAGGATCAAGTACCAGTACCGTATCCAATCAACCTCGCACCCTTCCGTCGCTCTGTCCATTTCACCAACAATATGACTCCATTCCTCTTTCCCAACAACGGAATATGCGAGATAATATGGGTAAAGAGTAGTTCTGCTATGGTACTTCTCAATTATTTTCTTGTATGTCCTGCTTTTTCCAAGGAACTCAGCATGACGGAGTGCTAGAAGAACAAGTTCATCATCAGGATTTTTTTCAATCAGAACATGTTCACAGAGGTAATCAACATAGGCGGCATAGTTGACTGCATTGCTCATCGTGTTTCTCAGGAACCTTTCTGTTGACTTCCCAACAAACTGGAAGTCCATTTCTATTGTTCCAATCGGTTTCAACGCTGCCCTCGCCTATCCTTTTCATATGGATGTCTGATGCCTTGGTTCAAGATCTTCCTTCTTTCTATTCATCTGGGTTCTGGAGTGATTCGAGAACAGTTTCCATAGCAGTATCTCTCATGCCCTCAACAGTCTTAGCCTGCTCAACTATCTTCCTGTACATGTCAGTATTTTTCAAGACAGCATTCTCTATGTATGCCGCCAAGACCTCTGATCTACTTTTGAACACATTGAGTGTCACTAATGCATCGACAATCTCAACTATGTTCTCACTCAGGCGTGTCATCACATGGACGTCCCTTTTCCCTATCTTGAACTCTTCCGGGGCGGCTGAACCCATGATTTGTTCTCTCAACGACTCGCCAACAGCAGTCTTTGGTCTCTCTTTCTTCCTACCTCTTGGCATGGAACTTACACTCACTACATTTTGTTGCATCCAACGTTTAAGTCTTCATTTTTCAGGAGGTAACCACATACCGAAACTTATTTATTAATATAATAATATTACGGGTAATATTCTTCAGATAGGTCTGAAGAGGAGGGAATTGTTTGCGAAAGGAAAAACAAAAAATTTTGATAGGCCTTACTGCTTTCCTTCTGTTGGTTGGTCTTCTTCCACTTCAAGCTATTGCACTTGACGATGTCTACAAAGTCAATCCATCCGGCGATATGAGTGGTGAAGAGGATGTGGAAAATATCCGAACCGCTTTGGAAACAGTTGGGTCTGGATCTGTTAAACTCTGCAAAGGTGATTTCTATCTTGCAGATTCAATATCGATTTCAGGATTTGAAGGGGTTCTGAAGGGAGTTGATTCGAAGACTATCCTTCATGCTGTTGGGACAGTAGAGACGTTGTTCACGTTTGAACTTGTTGACAGTTCCAAACTGAGTGTTGAGAAACTAACTTTCACCACAGAGCTTGACTCAGTCACTGCGCTTGAGATAATCACTAATGGTGATGTCTCTATCAGGCATTGTGACTTTTACAACATTGAGATTGGTATTGCGACCTATGACAATGCTGACTCAACAATCATTGTAGCGCAGAATGAGTTCTATGATGTTGGTCAAGCTATCTTTCTCGGAGGCCCTTACGAGAATTGTAAGATTACAGTTTCACACAACACAATGGATACTGTACGACACGGAATCGAAGTATATGACCTAGATGATTCAGAAGTTAGAATCAGTCACAACACAATTGTAGGAGTCTATGATTCAGCTGAAATGTTCCAAACCGGAGCTGCAATAATGGTGTGTCAGGCCTCAAGGTTTGGTGCCTACGGTTTTGTCGCCATTCTGTTTAACGAGATTCAGGGATACACTCGCTGGGACTGGGGCTATGACATGGTAAATGTCCTTGACTTTGGTCCACTTTATACTGGAGAGTATGGTGACCTAGAAATCGCAATCGCATTCAACCGAATTGAAC
>Ga0209536_100003109_pt1 | contig 26862 bp, 23 predicted proteins | sample DeeMarSeWOR28_12_FD_187461 | JGI IMG/M metagenome (GOLD analysis project Ga0209536, IMG submission 187461) | Marine sediment microbial communities from White Oak River estuary, North Carolina - WOR-2-8_12 (SPAdes) (version 2) | ecosystem: Environmental > Aquatic > Marine > Intertidal zone >... | reverse complement strand
TGTGTGAGACAACTCCTCCCGCTTTTAAGGCAACCGCGCATTAATTTTCGATCTTGGATTTTGGATCTTGGATCTGTTCCAGCAGACCTTTCCACGCGGACCAGTACGCCTCCCTCCCCACAATATAGCAGTCACTGTGGTCCCCCCCCGCGATGGGCAGGAACGTTTTCGGCTCCGGCGCGGCGTCAAAAACCTGCTTTCCCATGGCAAAGGGGATGACCGTATCGCTGACCCCATGGATGACGAGGATGGGCATTTTCACGTCACCGATGCGCCCTATGTTGTCGAGCTTCAGCGACATGATGAGGCCCACTGGCAGGCCGAAATAGATCCTTCTGGCCATGTCGGCGGCGTTGGTAAAGGGGCTTTCCAGGACCATCCCGCCTGCATCCCGCCCCCCCCCGAGGGCGAGGTCCACGGTGACGGCGGTGCCGAGGGAGTGGCCGTAAAGGATCACGTTGCGCGGATGGACACCTCTGGTCTCTGTGAGCCACTTCAGAGCGGCATCGGCATCCTGATAAAGCCCCGCTTCCGAAGGGCGTCCCCCGCTCCTGCCGTACCCCCTGTAGTCGAACATGAAACTCGACACCCCCAGGGTCTTCTTCATTTGAACTGCCTGATCGAGCCGGTCTGCGATGTTGCCCGCATTGCCGTGCATCCAGAGGACCGTTTGGCCCCCCGATGCCGGGATGTACCATGCATGCAGCTCGTTTCCGACGGACTTGAAATGGACATCCTCGAAACTCAGCCCCTCTGAGGCAGGGCTCTTGTAAAGGTCCCTGGTGGGGAAGAACAGGCCAACCCTCTCCTGCCACCTGGCCAACAGGAAAAGGGAAAACAAAAGAAATACGGCGCCAATGACTATATTCATGAGAGACTTGACCATCCGGGCGACCTCGCAGCCCTGTCAGCGGATCACAACCTCCACGAGAGCCTGACCAGGCAGGTACCTGCGGGTGACCCGCTCGACATCCCCCGGGGTCAGGCTCAGAAGTTGTCGCCTGTAATCCTCGCCGAAGGTGTGCGGCAGCCCCTGCCTGGCAGCGACACCCAGGTAGTAAGCCCTGTTGATGGACGAGAGCATGCGCATCTGGAGGCGGCCCACCAGCCCGTTGATCTCCCGTGTCATCTCTTCGGGCGTAACTTCCGACCATCTCGCTGCTTCGATCTGTTCCCTGACCGCCTCCCGGGCCCGTTGGATCTTGTCAGGAGCGGTTCCCAGGGACAGGGTGAAGACCATCCGGCCTCCTACCTCCCCCAACGACACTCCCACGGAATAGGCCAAACCTTCCTTTTCCCTCAGTTCTTCGTAAAACCGGGTGCCGAGAAGACCCGAGGCGACCTCCAGGGCCGGGATGTCGGCCTGGTCGATGTCTCCTGTAACAGCGCCTGCCGCCAGGGCGCCCTGAGGTTTGTTCAGCTCCCTTTCCAGGACCAGAGGCTCCGTGGTCAAGGGGATGGGGAGCACACCCTGCGTCTTTCCGGCCGGCAGTTCACTGAAAACCTTTTCCACCATGCGGATACTTTCCTCAGGCTCCAAACCGCTCACGACAGTGATGATGATGTTTCGACCGGTCATGTAACGCCTGTGAAAATCGAACAGGTCTTCCCTGGTGATGGCCTTGATGGACTGTTCAGAACCGTAGACGTCCGGACTGAGAATTCCGCCGTAAAGTTTTGCCGCCAGCATGACTGAGGCCAGGGTCCCGGGAATAGAACCCCTATAGGAGATATAATCCATCATCCGGCTCCGTACATCCTCTATTGCATCATCGCTGAAGAGGGGATTGAGGATCATGTCCGCCAGGATCGCCATGGCAGGGGAAGCCTTTTCTTCGACAGCCTCAAGGCGGATATAAGAAAATACCCTCGAGGTGTAAAAATCCCCGAAGGGCGTCATGGGATCACCTGCCGTCGAGAGATTGACCCCGAGTGCCCGCAGTTCAGATTCCAGCTCCTCGCGTGTCCGGTTGCTGGTACCCATGGGAAGGAGCCGGTGAAGGAAATCGGCGATGCCTTCCCGGCCCACGGGCTCAACACCGGATCGGTGACGAGTCATGAGATGAAGGGCGAAGACATCGGAACCGGGTCGCTGTTCGGCAATAACATGAAGACCGCTATCGAGCATCGCTTCGGCCCTCACCGCACCTCGAGAACCTGGCCCGGCACCTTCGGCCGGCTCCGGGACCGTGAAGAGCGTCACGGAAGGTCTGTCTATCAGGTATTTTCCGGCTGCAGCCGCCACATCCCCCGCGTCCAGATCATCCCATCGGCTCGGGGACAGGCCCTGTCCCGGGGAACCTGATACGATCCAGGGTGCCTTGTCCATGAGAAAGTAGTGGAGCTTTTCCTTGCCCAGGATCTCGGCCGAAACCATGGCTTCCCTGGTGCGGCTCACCACTTCAGGGAAATCATCTCTGTCCAAAACCGCGGGCAGAGCATCGATCATGATCCTGCGGACAGCCGCAGGATCGGTCCCGGCCGGCAGGGCGCCAGAGAGGATCACCCGTGAGAACCCCGTATGGACTCTCAGGTATGCTGATGCAGAGCGAGGTTTCAGACCGGCGCTTTTCAGCGCCCTGTCCAGCATTCCCTCAGGGCCGCTCAGAATCCCTGCCAGAAGTTCGAGGGTGTAAGCGTCTGCGGACCTTGGATCCGGCCCTGTATAACCGATCTGAACCTTGACCTCGGGCATACCGCTGCTGATCTTGTAAACCCTCTCACCCAAAAGGGCGGGGGGCTTCGCCACCTCCGTTGTCCCGGCTCCCATGGCTGCAGGTCCGAAAGCCTCTTCAACGGCTGCCCGGGCCCCTGAGATATCAAACCCACCCCGCAATAGCAGGATCATGTTATCGGGTCGATAAGCCCGGTGATAGAAACTTTCGAGCTCCTCCCGTGTCGCTGCTGACACGGTTGTCTCATTTCCCAGACCTGTTCCGGCGTAGGGGGATCCTTCGTACAGAAGAGCCTGGAACAGTTCCTCATCCCGGTTGCCCGTCCGGCTCTGATTTCGCCTGATCTCCTCGAGGACAACGGCCTTTGCCTCCGCGACACCTTCCTCGGGGATGGTGGAATGAAAAAGAATATCGGCAAGCACGTCCAGGAAGCGGACAAGGTAGTCGCGGTGCCCAACAACGATGTATCCGGTGTAATCGTCCCTGGTGAATCCGTTTATGTACCCTCCCAGGTCCTGCACCTCTCGCTGGATCTCAAATTTGCTGCGCCTTACCGTTCCAGCGAAGACCAGATGCTCCAGAAGATGAGAAAAACCGCTCCTGGACATTCCTTCACTGGCATAACCGGTACGGACCAGGACAAGGATCGCCACCATGGGCGTACCTGGATCCGGCATCAGTCTCATATCGAGACCGTTCTGAAGGGAATCCATGCCGGACAGATCCACCACGTCGGCTCCAGCGGGGGCAAAACCGCCAAGCATGCTCAGGAGCAGTGCGAACGGCAGAATTGCTTTCAAAGGGATACGGTACATGTTCATCACCTGGTGCCTTTCACTCCGGGCTAATCACATGAACCATACACACGACGGACTTTGTCTGCAACAGGAAGGGCGAAGGAAAGTGTCTGCTGTCTGGCGTCTAGTGTCTGGAGTTTCTAAAATGCACAAACCGGAGCCAATATTCCAAATTAAAGGAAGAAATGCTGTTCGCACAAATTTCGAATCACGGGGCACGAGTCATAAATCACTGTTCCTCCGGCAGAATTCCTGTCGGAGGAACCCCTTGACACGGGGACAGATTCCCTATATCAGGGGGGCGAGGGGAAATGGAGGATCATCTTGAAGAACAAGATGCCGGATGAACTGAAAAACGAGATCACAACCTACCTCACTGAGGTCAAGGCGGACCTTGAAAATTATCTGACCTGGGCCATGAGCGAAGTTTCCATGGGAAACGACACAGGTAAAGCAGCCGAAGTTGTTGAGGACACCATCCATCGTCTCATGACCATAGCCTACTATCTGGCCACATTCTTCGAGGACGCAGATCCGTCTCTTATTCTGGCCGATCTTGCATCCGAGGTCTCAGAAGAACACGGTACGGACCCCAATTTCTTTTCAGGACGGACTGCCATGGCGGATCCGCCCAACCGGACCAGACATTAACAACGGTCCGGTTGGAGTTCAGAGTTAAAAGTTGAGGGTTCAGAGAGAAATTTACAAGGGAGCTGATGCTCCCTTTTTTCTTTCCTTTAATTGGATGAACAGTCAAGGCAGTGATCATTTTCTTACACATTATCTCTGAACTCTGAACCCTGAACTGTTCCCTTTCCCCTTTGACAACCCTCCTGCCCTGTTGTAAACCTGATGTCCTGAACCCAACTAACCTTTCCGGACAGGACAAAATACTTTTGTTCAGATCTCCCATTATCAGCCTCATCATCCTGATCGCCGCCTCCATGATAGTCGTGCCTCTTTCAGCCTCAGGCGCTGATCTTTCCCTGACTTCCCTGACTTCGGCGACAGGCTGGGAAGAGGAGGACGGGACGTCTAACAGCTCCGCCTCCCAATATCTGAGGCTGTACAACCGAGGAACCCTCGGGGGATTCAGACTCGACATTGAGGGTTATGGGCGCTTTACCTATCTGGAGGAGGAAACAGAACCTGGTGACGAGGATCCCGACCGGCTTTACGTCCTCGCCATGACACTGGCCAGTGAGGACGACCGGAATGTGATCATACTGGGCCGCCAGTTTGTCACGGCCCTTGTCGGACCTGAAATGATCGACGGCCTGTCCATCCAGAGCGAAACAGGCAAAGCCACCTTCAGAGGCCGCTGGGGTAAAAGGTCGGATGTCAGTGGGGGGTCAGAGGAGGACACCATTCTGGGTTTGGGGTTCGATTACAATATCAAACAGGGGATGTACTTTACCCTCGATTACGGCCGCACCTATGATGACAGTCTCCTTTCCGAGCTTATCGGTACGGAATGGAGCTACAGCTGGTACCGGTTCACGAAAGCCTACATCAGCCTCAACTGGGACCTCATGTCCGGCACCCTGCACGAATCCCTCGTGGGGACACGCCTGTTATTTTCCGACCGATTCTCAGCGATGTTCGAGCTGGCACATAATGTTCAGGTATTTGACTCCGATTCCATCTACAGCGTCTTCGCAGTGGACGCCGCTTACACGAGGTCATTCTCCCTGCTCTTCACGGCGAGCCCTACCACAAGGTACGTCTGGGATTATGTTGTGGAGTCCTACAAGGGGGGAGGGGGGGGCAGGCGCTACCAGGTGACCGGCCACTGGGCTCCCGGAAATTCAAAGATCTCCAGCAGCCTTCTCCAGCATACGGGTTACGGAGGGGACCTCGTGGAGATATCCACGTCTGTAACGACACCGGTCCTCGAGAACCTCCGTGTAGGTCTTGGAGGAGATATAAGCAGGACCGAAAGCAGCGAGGAGGAGCCTGTTACCAGCTCCCTGATCTACGTCAGTACCGAGGTTAACCTGGGACCAAAGACCGTCATCGATCTGAGGGCGGAACGCTGCGACGATGAACTCGCGGATTTCACCACGACCGGACGGCTGGCCCTGAAAGTGGAGTTTTAAGATGAAACCAGTAAACAGACTGACCGGATTATTTTTCGTTCTATTATTCACCGTCGGCCTCCTGGCCGCATCCCGGGCATTGGCCATGCGTTTTTCCCATATCGTCCACGACAAGAAGGAGGTCTCCCGATGCGGTGAATGTCACCTGCCTGGGGCTTTGAGTATTATCCCCGAGAGGGCGATCTGCTATAAATGCCACGAGGAAAAGGAGATCGAAGAAACCGTGCTCGGCCCGACCAGATCCCATACCCCTGTGTGGATCGGCGAGCACGGGATAGAGTCCCAGTCCGCAGGAGCCCAATGCTCCGGATGTCACACCATTACCTTCTGCGTGGATTGTCACAAGGGCGGTGAACTGAGCGTTGACCTGAAAAAGAGGGCTGTCCGCATGGACACAGTCCCCGATACCCACACCTCCAGGTTCCGGATCGTTCATCCTCTCAAAGCCACTGGGGAGCAGATCGAACAGTGCTATACCTGCCACTCCAAATCAGACTGCTCGAACTGCCATGAAGCTTACAGGCAAAAGTTCCTGGTAACCGGCCGGGAGATCGTCTCACATCAGAAAAGCTGGGACTTGCTCATTGCAGGTTCGGACGTCCCCGATCACAGTGCCTTCGCCCTGAACCAGTGCCAGGACTGCCATCCTGGTGGGGCCCTGTCGTCATCGGAATGGAGCCAGAAGCATTCCAGGGAGGCCCGGCGCACCCTGGGAAGCTGCCAGTCCTGTCACCCCGACGGTGACGCCTGCCTGGCATGTCACTCTGCAAAAACAGGCCTGATGATCAGCCCTCATCCGGGCAACTGGAAAAAGATCCAGAGCAGTTTCCGAAAAGAATCTCCGGAGGTGTGCGCGAAATGTCACTGATGGTGCGCATCATACCATGTATGCTGCCGGCGCTCCTGATCCTTGCCGGATGCGGCTACAATCCCAAAGGTTCCGGGAGAGGCACTCCGGGAATCATGGAAAAGGGCACCGTTGAATGTCTTTATGCCGGCTGCCATGACTCCATCAATGTCACCTCAGGGTTCAACCCGGACACCTCATGGGCCGACGGCAGACACGGCAACCCCGACAATCTGCCGGCCATGGCGCTTTCTGAGACGAGCTGTATCGCATGCCATAACCCGGTGGAGGACGGGAGGAACGACTCTGCCTACCTTTTCACCTCGGGCATAACGGGTGCGTTCCTGGGGACTCCGGAGCGGCCTGTCGTAGGGTGCGAGGCATGCCATGGATCAGGCATGGAGCATTACGCCTACAACCACACCGGACAAGGGGATACAGCTCCGCCAGTTGTGTATAACCCACCCTATGACCCTGCTTTTGGAGACACCCACTATCAACCAGCTGCGACCGTTTTCAAAACCTTTGCAAATCCCAGGCACCTCCTCACCTGCGGACCATGCCACAGCCCCACCCATCACGCAGGGGGCACCTCCCTGGACAACCTGCTGGCCAATCAATATCCGGAATGGTACGGCGCAGACGGCCAAGGCTTCCTTTACGATGATGGACATTCCGACTCCCTGGTTGTTGAAAGCGACCAGGGTATGATGACAAGCGCCGTCCGGGGCACACCCTGCGCCGCTTGTCACACAGTCGAGGGTTTCGTGAGATACTACGCCCAGGGGGATACCTCCTGGGCCTCCAGCCAGGCTGTCATCGACCGTCTCATATCAGAAACAGCCGACAGGGAGATCGAGGATCCCGGACCGGTCCCCGGTTCATCGGCGCTGCCCCAGGTATCCTGCGTTTCCTGCCACCCCTCCCATGAACCCGGTGTGATCGTGCGGGCCCTGGACGGAGCCGTGACCGGGACCGAGACCCTGGCCAACCTTTGCATCAGTTGCCACAACGTAAGGCTGCTGACGTCGGATGCGGGGTCGGGCCAATCGGGTACCGGGGGCCTGGAGATCCCCAGGCATCCGCAAAAGGAGGTTTTTCAGGGGTTTAAAGACGCCGCCAACGACTTACTGCGCGGAGTTGAGTCACTGCCTGGTTTTATCGGATCCGACTCCGCCCATGCCGGTACGGACAACGTCCCGGAGGGCTGCGCAGGCTGTCATTACCTCTTGGTGCCGGATAAGGACGTGACCAAATTCCCCTTCAAAGCCACCACCGGTCACCGTTTCGCGCCGCGCCTGGAAAACTGTCTGTCCGGTTACGGGCTGGGTGGCTGTCATCTTGAAACGGACTTCCTCCTGGCCAACGGCACTGATCCGTCCTACGAGGATTCCACCCTGGCTTCCTTTGATCTCGGTTCGATCTACTATTCGGCAGCAGCACAGCCGGGCACCGACTATGACCTGGACGGGACCGTCGAGCCCTTTCAGAAAGAGGTCGAGGGAATGCTGAAAGATCTAAAGGGGGCTCTCACCGGAGCTGGGGTTGTGTTTGATGAAAAGCAGGGTCTTTTCGACCTGACCCTGATGGCTTCCAGGACGACGACCGAGAGAGCGGCCGCCTACAACTACGATTTCGTGGTCGAGGACGGGAGCCTCGGGTATCACAACCCGGTATACATCGTGAATCTCCTCAACGCGAGCATCAGTGCATTGCCTTGAGGGCGATCCAAGGTCTAAAATCAAAGATCCAAAATTCAGACAGAAAACAAGGCCGCTTGAACAGCGGCCTTTGTTTTGGGTTTTAGATTTTGGATATTGGACCTGTTTTCAGAAGCCGATCCTGAATAAAACCTGCAGCGTTCCCGTCCCCACATTCGTCCCTCCATCCCCATCCCACTGGCTGATCCGGACGTCAAACCCGAGGCTGGCCGAGGGGAAGATGGGCCACCCGAGACCGCCCCCCAGGGTTACTCCCCAGCCGTCGATATTCTCGAACTCATGACTGGAAAGCAGCGCATAAATGCGCGGGTTGAAACCAGTCGTGCCCAGAGTAAAGGAGGGGCCGACCATCCACGCCTTATAATCTCCCTGATTGTGGGAGCTTGACTGAACGGCAGCCATGAGCCTTATGGCGCCTGAACCCACGTTTACCTCCAGTGATGTTCCGGAGTCGGTATCAACAAAATCCAGATCGTCCTCAAAAGAGGTAATGTTAAAACCGGCGCCGACCTCCACGATGGCAAGGGCTGGGGAAGGAAAAACGAGTAATAGTAATGGTAACAGCAATAGTATGGGAGTGCGCTTTTTCATGTCATGTCTCCTTTGGGAGAAGTATAACTTATTTCAAATTTCAAAGTTCAAATTTCAAAAAAGACTACACGGAACCCGGATCATATCATCAGATGGAAACGATGGTGGACACATTTTGGATCTTATTCTTTCGACCTCAGTCGCCGGGCACAAGGAAATTAACTGTTTCATCGAACTATAAGTAGTGATTGGGGGGAGAATCATGGTTTTATCTGAAATCGGGAATCGGGAATCTGGAATTTGAACTAAAGTACAATTTCCTTCGCCTCCAGTATCTCAGGCAGCTCCCTTATTTGCTCCAGCACCCCCTCCGGCACCCGGCTGTCCAGGGAAACGAACCCCACAGCGCTTCCCTGATAGCTCTCCCTTCCGAGGTAGAACCCTGCCACATTGATCCGGTTCTCGCCGAGGATGGTGCCCACCCTGCCGATGACCCCCGGCCTGTCCTGGTTTGTGAAAAACAGGAAGGTGCCCTCAGCCACCAGGTCAACGCGGAACTGGTCGACTGCGGTTACCCTGCCGCGCAGGTCAGCAAACACGGTGCCCTCGACTGTGTTTTCACCCTTATCCGTGATGATCCTGACCGAGATGAGGTCGCTGTAGTTCTTGACCCGGTCCGCTTTCGCCTCGGTTATGGAGATCCCCCTTTCCTTAGCAAAATAGGGTGCACTGATAAAGGTCGCGGCCTCCTGCTGATAGGTTTCCATGAGTCCTTTTAAAACAGCGAAAGTGTAGGGTTGGTAGCGAAAGGGGGAATCGAAGACCTTTTCCGAAACATCCTCTGCAAACAGGGATCCCACAAGGGTTATGAGCACCTCCTCGATCCGGCCGGAAATGAACTGTGAAAGGAACCTTCCCATTTTCTCGGAAAGGTCGAAATAGGCCTGCAGCTCCGGTGACAACCGTCCCCTCACGTACGGCAGGTTAACGGCGTTCTCATAGGAGCGCCCTTTCAGAACATTGATGACCTGTTGAGCAATGATGATCGAAACGCTTTTCTGAGCTTCCTCCGTATTGGCCCCCAGGTGAGGCGTGATAATGAGATTGGGCACTCCGTGAAGGGGAGAATCCTCGGGCAGGGGCTCTTTTGTAAAGACATCGACAGCGGCTATGCTCACCTTGCCACCCGTTAGAGCCGCAGCAAGAGCGGATTCCTTGACCACACCCCCGCGGGCACAGTTGATGAGGACCACCCTGTCCTTCATCATGCCAAATTCCCTCTCGCCGATCATCCCGGCTGTCTCTTCGGTAAGAGGCACGTGGAAAGTAATAATATCGGACCTTTCCAGGAGTTCATCCAGTTCTTCCACCAGTTCAACGCCCGCCTTGTCCGCCTTGTTCTTTTTGATGTATGGGTCATAGGTAACAATATTCATGTCGAAAGCCAGCGCCCTGCGAGCCACCTCACTCCCGATGCGCCCAAGTCCAACGATCCCCAGAGTCTTCTTGTAGAGCTGGATCCCCATGAATTTCTTGCGGTCCCATTCACCATGCTCCAGGGAATTGTGGGCGAAGGGCAGCCTCCTTACGGCACCGAGCATCATGGCCAGGGTGTGTTCCGTAGCTGCGAGAGTATTCCCGGTGGGAGCGTTCAGCACGATCACTCCTTTGCGGGAGGCTGCCTCGATGTCCACATTATCCACACCCACTCCGGCCCTGCCTATAACCTTCAGGTTTTCGGCTCTCTCGAGGATCCCGGCGGTTACGTCGGTCCCGCTCCTGGTGATAAGGGCATGATAGGGACCGATGTGCTCGACAAGCTTGTCTCCTTTGAGAGAATGGTCGATGGTAACCTCGAAACCCTTCTCTTTGTGGAGGATGTCGATACCTTCCTGGTCAATGGAATCGGTTATGAGGATTTTCATGGTTAAATTCCGTGATTGGTGATTGGTAAATCGTGACTAGATAGTAACGTGTTTTTGTCAGCGGTATGTAATTTCCCCCTTCATGATTAACTGTAGACCGTTCCCTGTGATCTGTCCATCGGGATCTCTATAATCCGGATGGACTCGGACTTTATCATGGTTGTCACGGACCATCAACGGATCCCCGGGCCTTTTCGCGTGACCGAAGCAAAAGCACCCGATACAATGCCTTCATGCTGTCAGCCATAGCAAACGCGCTGAAGTCTTATCAGCCGAAAGACCTGCCTCAGAAAGCAAACGCCTCAGTACTGATCCCTCTTTTCCAGGACAGCACCGATACGGGTCTCGTTCTCATACACCGGGCTGAAGATACCGGTCCCCACAGCGGACAGATGGCCTTTCCCGGAGGCATGGTGGAAGTCCGGGATCGTGGGGACCTTCTAGCGACGGCCCTTCGCGAGTCCAGGGAGGAAATCGGTGTCCTGCCCGACGATGTCAGGATAATCGGGACACTGGCACAGAGGAGGACCGTTCTGACAAGCCTTACGGTCAAGCCTTTCGTAGGGGTGATCCCCTACCCTTACCCTTTTCAGCCTGACGGGAGGGAGGTCCAGGGGATCAACACAGCCGCCCTGAGAGACCTCAGGCAATGTGTGATGGCGGGAGAGAACCCCTACAACCTTCCGCCGCCCGTGTATCCCGTGGATGGGAAACCGGTCTGGGGCCTGACGGCGAAGATGATCACGGAATTATTGGGGATAATTAAATAATCTCAGATCTCAGATCTCAGATCTCAGATCTCAGATCTCAGAAACCAGGTTGAACCATTAAGTTTGAAACTTACATGTTAAATTTTATCTAATTTGAGATATGAAATATGAGATTTGAGATTCAGCCCTCTTTCGAGATCCTGCACACCCTAGCCCCCGTCATCTCCAGAAGCCTGTCAAAGGTGGTTTCAAAAGCATTATTGACTTCCCCCGCGGCGGGGTAGATGTATCCGTCCCTGGGGATCCCTTCGTCCATCAGGACAGGGATCTTGTGCAAATGCCCCACCGGGGGCACGGCACCGACGGTAAAACCGGTCCATTCCTGGACCATCCCGGGCTCCGCCATCCTCACCTTTTTAACCCCCAGTACGCCGGCTACGGCTCTAAAATCTGCTCTCCGGTCTCCCGGGACAAGGGCGATCACAGGATCACCCTGGGCCGAGAATACGAGGGATTTGACGATCCTTTCCCTTTCAACTCCCAGCGCTTTTGCAGAGGATTCCGCCGTTTCCGTTTTCTGCTCAAAACGCCTGACGGCCGGTTCATGGCCGGCCGCTAGCAGCGATTCGACAACTTCTCTCTCACCCCGCAGGATCAAGCGAGCAATCCCCTTACCCGCCTTACTGCGCCGCTGATCCGGAGCCTTGCCCTTCTCCGGTTGGCTGCGGTCCCTCTGCAGGAGGATCTGCGGCCTCTGATGCGGCTTTCATTTCCTCAATGGCCCCGCGGGCATCCTCTGTGTGCCTGTTGGTGGGGAAGGCTTCGATAAACTCCTCCATGGATTCAAGGGTTCCCGCCCCTTTGTAGGGTTCGAATTCCAGATCTTCGAGAAGGTAGCCGGCTTCCTCGACATGCCTGTTTCCGGGATAGCTGACGATGAAATTCTCGTACCCTTCGATGGTGTTCAGGTCCTTATAGGTCTCGAACTGCAGCGCATCCATCCTCGCCCTCGCCTCATCTGCAAAGGGGCTTTCCGGGTACCGGGCAAGGAATTCAGCATAACCGGAAGCTGTATCCTGGTCCTTGTAGGGTTTGTACTGAAGGTCCCCGATCCGTTTTGAAGCTTCCTCAGCAAAGGGGTTGTCCGAATAAAGAGCGAGAAATTCCATATAACCGTCTATGGTGTCTAGTTCCTTGAAAGGCTCATACTGGAGCTCTTCCATCCTGGTCTGTGCCTCCGCGGCGTTGGGGTTTTCAGGATAGGTCACGAGGAACTCGGCAAAACCTTCTGGTGTATCCTGGTCCTTGTATGGTTGATACTGAAGCTGCACCAGAAGGACCCCGGCCTCGGCGGCATATTTGCTGTCAGGGAACTGGTTCAGGAAGTCCTGCATGGCGGCGGCCGTACCCAGAGCCTTGAACTCATTGAATGCCACTTCACTCAAAAGTCCCCCGGCTTCCTGAAGGTGAGGATTCTCAGGATATCTGGCAATAAACTCCCCGTAAGCCGCCGCCGTGCCCTGTTCCCTGTAAGGGGCAAACTGCAGCTCGTACATCCTGGCGGCGGCCTCCTGGGAAAAGGGGCTGTCAGGATATTCCCCGAGGAACTCCCCATAACCTTCCGCCGTATCCTTTTCTTTGTACGGCTGGTATTGAATCAGCGAAGCCATCTGGGACATCGCCGTGTCTACTTTTTCCGCCTGGGTTTTCAGACTCTTACGTTCGGCCTCAAGGTCCTTGTTCCTTTCCTTGATCTCATCCATCTGTTCCATGCTTGAGACCTTTGAGAGAGCCGAAATCTGGGATTTCAGCTCAGATTTGTTCCTTTTCAATTCGGCCTGGAGATCCTTGCCCGCTTTCTCCAGCAGGCTGTAGGCTCCGCGGACATCCCCGGCATCCTGAAGTTTTTTTGCATCAGCTACCGGATCTGCGCTGGGGGCTCCCGGTAAAGCCAGGACCGCAAGAATGATTATCCATAGAGCACAGATCAAAACTCTATTAGTGACCATGTTCAACTCCCCTAGCAGATTTACGGTCATCAGGTATGGCGCCCTTCCTGATGGACTTTTTGTCTCAATCTTTTTCCAAATTACCGTTCTTTCCCTGCGGCATGTTTTCCGAAGGCCGGATCAGATCAAGCTTCCAGAGATTGATCAGCTTGCCATCTTCCAGCAGGCTCCCTGTGGCCGCGTAACGATTATCCCCCATTCTGAAAAGGACCTCGCAGCCGGTCAGACTGCCGTCACCGGAGGCATAGGTGCTGACGATCCTGTCGTCAAAAGCCACGACCTTGCCACTCAGGTCGCCCACCGACTCATTGGCCTGAAAAAAATCCAGGGCCAGTTCATCCCCGGAAGGCGTCATATCGTAGGCGGTCTGGAAGGTTACGGGGTTTGAACGGGATACGACGGACATTTCTCCGACGTTCACGATCTTTCCTTCCTCATGGCTGATCTTCATCCTCCCCTGGATCGGTATGCGATCCAGGGGATCTCCCGACATCCCGTGCCCGGCAGCGATCCAGAGCCCCGGTTCCGAGATAAAGGGATGTTCCCCCCTGAAAAGTTTCTTCAGATCAGCCATTTTCGCTGCGTTCCTATCCATCCCTCTCAATGGTTTCGGCGATCCTGTCCAGAAGGCCTCCGATCGCCACAACAACAATGATACAGATGATCGCACCCAGACCAAGAAGAAGGGATTCGGTTACCGGGATCTTCTTCTGGGTTTCCCCTCCCCAATAGAGGATGGCGCCATACACAGCGATTCCGATAAAGACGGACGCGGCCAGGTGCTGCAGGAACTGCAATAAACCTTTTTTCATATTCAGCGACACTGTTTACCCTTCCTCTTCCAGGATCGTCACCTCGCCCGTTGTCAGGGAATACACCGCCCCCTTCAACATGAGGCGGCCATCCGCGACAGCCTCAGCTATTAGAGGCGATCTTTCGAGGAGCTTGCTCATCGTGTGCCAGACAGTGGCATGAACAGCCTCCTTCATGACATCACCAACCTCCTCGGCCTGGCAGAGGATCGGCCTGACTGCCGGCTCGATCTCCCTGATCAATTCAGCCAGGGCTCCCTCTGCCTCACCTCCATCGCTCTGAAGGGCTGCCTTGACTGCCCCGCACCCTTCGTGACCGAGAACCAGCAGGAGCGGTACCTTCAGATGCTCAACCGCATACTCCAGGCTGCCGACGACGGCAGGTCCGGGAACCTTACCTGCAACCCTGACAACAAAGATATCACCGATCTTCTTGTCCAGAACATGATCAGGCGGGACCCTCGAGTCCGAACAGCAAAGAACGGCCGCCATGGGATTCTGGGAGTGGACCATGGATCCCAGATCGACATCCACCGGATTACAGAGCCCGGTTCTCTCGCCCAGGACAAAGCGCCTGTTTCCATGCAGGATCTTTTCCAGTACTTCTGAACCTTTCATAAGCATCCTCACTCGATCAGTCCTTCGTTTTGATCCAGCTGTTCATTAAAACAGCAAGATCCTTTTCTAGTCAAGGGCCGCATCGGGAAACCGCTGAGGATTCCCCTCAAAAGAATTGACCATATCATACAATCAGGATATTAGAGTCCCTCGATTTACTGGGACAACCTTCCAGGAGCCGGGTAAAAATGAATAAATGTTTTCCCATTATTGTCTTTACCAGCCTGCTGATCCTGACCTTCACCCTGTCAATTTCCACCTTTGCCCAGGCCTCTGACCCCGTTGTGCAAATGAGCATCCGTCAGACCGCCCATGATGTCGGGATAAAGGGTCGAGAACTGGCCGAACTACTGGGCCTGGAGGCTGGTGTGGACAAGGACATCGCCCTGGATGATCTGGGTATTTCGCAGGAGCAGCTGGATGAAGCGCTCAAGGGGGCATCAGTTCCTACACCGGACAAGGGGGGGGAGCCTGCTGAAATCCACATCGGGATGACACTCCAGGAAGCAGCCCACGCCATGGGAATAACCGGCAGCGAGCTGGCCCATATCCTGAGCCTGCCCGCAGATGCAGACAAAAAGACACCCCTTGAGGATCTGGGTGTCAGTGAAACTGCCCTGGCCGAAGCTTTAAAGCACGCGGTCCATGGGGAGGACGGGGAGCTCAAGCAGTTCAAGTATCCTATTTGGGTTCTGATCTGTGGATTGGCCATGTTCCTCCTGATGAAGGGGCTTGCTTCAAAAACCCTCTACCATTGGACTTTGATCCTTTCCCTGACTGTCGCCGGTTTTATCCTGGGGAAGGCTCCGAACCCCATGGAATCGGTGGTAAAGATATTCAAGACCGCTGTTGGGATCTATCCTGATCATTTGGCTAAAATCGCAGGTTTTGTCTTTTTCTGTGTTCTGGCAATTATCGGCAACAAGGTTATCTGCGGTTGGGGCTGCCCCTTCGGAGCCCTTCAGGAGCTTCTTTTCGAAATACCCATGGGCAGCATGGTAAAGAAACTTCGGAAGAAAAAGCTGCCCTTCCAATGGACCAATATGATCCGTGCCGCAACGTTCGCTCTCTTTGTCCTTTTCATTTTCGGGTTGGTGGGCAGCAGGAAAGGGTTTGTGCTCTATCATTACATCAACCCGTTTAACCTCTTTGACTTTGACCTCGCCATGGTAACCATCATGATCTCCGTTTCTGTCTTTGTCCTCGCTTCTCCGGTCTTTTACAGGGGTTACTGCCAGTTCATCTGTCCCTTCGGCATCATTTCCTGGTTTTTGGAGAAAATAAGCCTGGCAAGGATAACCATCAACAGGAGCAGCTGCACCCGATGCATGGCTTGTGTTCAAGCCTGCCCCCTGGAGGCCATGAAAGGAAGGATGGATGACAGGTCCTGGCCCGCGGACTGCTTCTCCTGCGCCAGGTGCCTGCGGGAATGCAGCTATGACGCGCTGGAATATAAAGGGAGATGGGAAAAAAGCCGTGACTGGTGATCGGTGATTGTTGAAGACAATTGAGGGTTGAGAGTTAAGATTCAGGATCAGTGACGTTGTTCCTTAACGGTTGCGCCACTGATCCTCAACCTTCAAAGGACAATCCTCAATTTTCAATCTGCGGCCCTCAATAGGTTTCCAGTTCCCACAACCCCTTTGAAGTGCCGATCCACACCTTGCGGCCGTCCGGAGATGCGTAAAGGGCGCTGGGTTCCCCCTTGATGCCATCGCCCAGGCCGTAGCTTTCGTATTGAAATTTCTGCTTCCGGGTTATGTACTCCTGAGCGTTTGCATAGAGCCTGATATCGGTGGTAGGGTCTATATCTTTCAATTCCCTACCCCCTTCCCTTTCATAGATCGGTGTTTTCCTGTTTCTCCCGCTGGACCTGTGGGCCACCCATATATCAAGTTCCCTTTTTCCCAGGCCTACGACCTCCGCAGTGTTGTAGCCTACCAGTTTCCACCTGTATTCGAAATCACGCGTATCCCTGGATCCGAAGAGGGTTCCGGACCAATTGTGGTAGGCCCTGTTGGTGGGCCAGGGTTTGCCCTCAGTGCGTTCCTTGATCCCTCCCCACAGGAGCCCCCCATCGGTTCCAGCCCAGATAACATCCTTGTCTACCGCAAGGTGAGTGAACCTCAGCTCCCCTTCAAGGTTCAGGGCGGCCACGGCATTCTCAGTGACAACAGCCAGGCCGGAATTCCAGTTTCCTAAAACGACGCGCCCCGGGCCTACGCCTATAACAGACACCGGCGGCCTGAAACGGTCCGAATCTTCACCCCTTTTCCCGAGCTTGAACCCCGGACCGACATAGACCTTTCCCGCACCGGATCCCGTTTTCCCCGTCATGGCGACAAGCCAGTCGTCATCGGGTCTGAAAACGGCCCACCTGCCATCCCTGTAAACCGAGACACCCTCCCTGGTACCGACCCACACGGCTTCACCCTGCAGGCCTTCCTCCCGGCCTTCCAGGGCAATGCTGAGGACGCCGTCATCGGGAAGCCCTCCATAGCGGCTCGTTTTGACCTCCCATATTCCGTCGGAAAGGATTTGCAACCCCTCCCCATCGGACCCCAGGTAGATGATCCCTTCCTTGACAGCGAGACAGGTAACCAGGCTCCATTTGCTGATCCCCGGTACCTCCCTGGCCGACCAGGGACTGTCACCTTCCTTTACGAAAAAGCCGTCGTTATTCACCGCCGCAACCAGATCACCCTCCCCGGCGAGTGCCCGAACGGGTCCCTCAAGAACAGGGCCGGAACCTGCTGTTTCATAGGTGGGAGGCAGGGTAGCCGCGCAGGCAAACAGAACAGTGGCAGATAAAAACGGAAGGCACAGCTGGCGGAAAAAAGCCCGAACCATATAAGCTCTCCATTGATCGGTCAATATCAGCGGTGGATTTTCTCCATTCCGGATCCCAGTTTTCGAATCTTGAATCTTGAATTTTGAATCCCGAGGCGAGGTTACCATCTTTCATGCGGCAAATCCAGCGCGTGTCAACTTGTCTTATCCCCGTTACCTTATCGGAATTGAACCTTTACAGGGATGCTGCCGGAAAGGATAATGTGATGTTCATTATTTCTTCGGGATAAACATACCTGGTTCAGGGGAGTTCAGACTCGTGACTTTGGAAAATTCGGACGACAGGTCCCGTGACAGAAAAGCCTTTGATTCCGTCAAGTCCCAGAATGACCGGTTGGGAGCCCTGGCGAGCATTGCCGCCCGGATCGGTATTTACCGCGATACCCGCCGTCTGGCCCGTGAGGCCGTACAGGCCATCGCAGATCTTCTGCCCATTGACGAGGTTCTGCTTCTTCTCATTGACAAGGACACAAACTCCCTTGTTTTCCACGAGGGGTTCAGTCTACTGACAGATGACGTGGGGCGTTACAAGCGGGAGACGATCTGGGATGACAGCATGGCAGGGGAGGTGGTTCGCAGGCGGGAACCGATCCTCATTGAGGAAGCCTCCATCAGTGGACAGGCCAGGGATTACGCCGAAGGGATCATGTCCCATGAAATGGTTCACAAAATTACGCCTTCACCTGCCCATTACCCCGAGGCATCCGTATCCCTCGGCTGGATCCCTCTCATGACACCGGAAAAGGTCATCGGCGTGCTTTCGGTTACAACATCAGCTCCCCACAAACTGAATCAGACAGACATGGAGTTTCTTCTCACCCTCGGGTCGCAACTGGGGGTATATCTGGAAAACGCCCGCCTCCTGGAGGAGTTGACAAGGAGCAACAAACAGCTGATACGCCAGAACCAGGACCTCGAGGAGCTTCTATCAGTCATATCCCATGACCTGAGAAGCCCTCTCGCCACTATCGGGGGTTATGCCTCCTTGCTCATGAAAAAAGGAGAGAAACTCGATCCAGACGAACGCATTCAGTTTGCCGAGATGATCTTCGGGAAAACAAAGGAGACATCCAGGAGGTTCGATGATCTCCTTGCCGTTTTCCGCACAGATGCCGGCCGGGACACCGAGGAGCCCTCTGCCGTGGACATCACGAGCGTGATAGAGGAAGCTCTGGTTGAGGCAGACCAGGAAAAACGCCTAGCGCAGTTCACTGTCGACCTGCCCGATCATCTGCCTCGTCTTCTGGGGCACGCGACCCACCTCATGCACATTTTTACGAACCTCTTTTCCAACGCCATAAAATTCATGGGATCCCAGGAAGCCCCCCGTATCACGGTAACCTGCAAAAGGGTCACGGAAGGTGTCGAAGTACACCACCGTTTTTCAATAGCCGACAACGGAATGGGCATTCCGGCAGACTATATAGGCAGCGTCTTCAGGCTCTTTACAAGGGTTCCCACGGAAGAGGATATCCCGGGCACGGGGATCGGACTGGCCTCTGTACAGAGAATCATCCGCAGCCTGGGCGGGACGATCGACATCGAGAGCCGGGAGGGGGAGGGCACGACGGTTTCATTCACGCTGCCGTGGGAAGAGGTTGAAGAGAGTTCAGAGATCAAAGATCAGAGTTCAGAGTGAATTCTGATGATCTTGATGAATGGCGGCTATCTCCATCGATCAAGCTTCGGCCGTCGAGATCTTCTCTGAACGTTATACTCTGAACACTGAACTTCCTTACATTGACACCCTCAATGCTCGTTGCTAAGCTTTTCGGGTACTTTGACAGAGAGCCTGAACCCAATTGGAGGTATGGCATGACAGAAAAGAAAAAAGCGGAAAAGGAAACAAAAAAGATAGCCACTGAGGATGTCGAGAAATTCTTTCGTGACGTGTGGGGCAAGGTGGTTGAATACGCATCCCTTGGAGCGGAGGAGGCTACCAAGGTCTCAAGTACGGCCAAGACCAGGGTGGATATCGAGACCCTCAAATTCAAGAGAGGAAAGCTCCTAAAAATGCTGGGCGAACGATACTGGGACATCGTGGAGAAGGATGCATCTCTGGCTGTTGCGGGTACCGGCGAGATCCTGCGTCAGATAAAGGGGATCGACAAGGAGGTTGCCGGGCTGGAAAAGGAGATCGCCAGCAAAGCCCACAAGGCTGAGAAAAAGACCTCAAAGAAAAAGGCGGCACCAAAAAAACCGGCCAGGAAACCGGCTGCTAAAAAAACAGCTGCCGCAAAAAAACCTCCCGTTAAGAAAGCGGATGCCGGTAAGGCGGCCACCGCTGCGGGCAGCGACAGTGAGGAGAAGGGATCCTGAGCGCAGCAGGTTTTAAGATGTGATCGGGGCCTTCGACCCCCGATAGCCGCCCCGGCAGCGGGGTTGACACCTCCGGGCCGCCGGAGTATATAGGACGTTCGCTTAATTCGTGGGGCTGTAGCTCAGCTGGGAGAGCGCTTGACTGGCAGTCAAGAGGTCGTCGGTTCGATCCCGATCAGCTCCACCATCCTTCGCTCACTACGCTTCGCTCCGTGAGCTTCGGATGGCAAGCCATAAAAGCCATACGAAAACTCGCCTGAGCGATGGATGCCCTCCGAAGCTCGTTCTAAACCCTAATCTGGGTTTTCAAACGAGCGAAGGGGGGCTTTTTTTATTCTCCCTTTGATAGGACCCGTCATCCGAAGCTTAAGCGTAGGATGATGGCAGGCCAGCGGTTTGGCCTTTGAATTGCATTTCCTCCTTAAACGATTATTCAAAGGAGAAAGTGTGAAAACTGTCTACGTCCTTCAATCCATCTCTCTTCCAAATCAATACTATTTCGGGATCACCGGAAACGTCATCGAAAGACTGAACGCCCACAACGCCGGTCAATCTCCACACACCTCAAAATTCCGACCATGGAAGCTGATCCTGACGATGCAATTTGAAGATGACAGTAAAGCCCGTGCCTTCGAGAGATATCTCAAAACAGGTTCAGGAAATGCTTTCGCAAAAAAACGATTGTTCTAGACCCTATCAAGGTTCAGCCTTCAATTTGGCCATCCTCACCCGCGAACTCCAACTCAAATCCTGGTCTCGCAAGAAGAAGGAAGCCCTTGTCAATGGAAACTGCCCTTAGCAGGAACGATAGTACGAGCAGGGAGGGGAACCAACCGAAAGGCGTTAGCGAAGCCGGGCATAATAATTATCTTTCCTAAACCTGAAAATGCGCCAGTCCACCGAAACCCTGGCGAAAGAGGAAGCACCCTCAAAGCAACCTTTTTTGTCAGGCACGTCACAATACACGGTTTGTCCCCGTACCTGCCGCTGACAGCACAAGTAGAGCAGCACTCACTATCAGAACAAGATTCAGGAGACGATTTTCAACTTCGAGAATAGAGTCGAAATCCGTCGTGATCGCCCGGTAGGTCCGTTTTAATTTCTCTGCTTTCCAAACGCACGCCTAAGTGGTTTGAAAATGTTAAATATCCTGTAAAATCAATTTCATATCATATTGGATAAATGAACGAAGCGGGCCGCCCCTCCAGAAATTTGAAAGCATAGTGTCTCATGGACAGACCGCATAGGAAAGCGTTGAGGTCAGGCCGTGAATTGTGACATCATCCAACCAGGGTAATCAGAAATGCAAGAATTCACGGCCTGACCCTAAAGAAATTATGCTTAAGCGAAAGGGGGCGTCATGGACACTGTATTGCTCTTCACAGGCTCCATTGGGATTTTTGCCTGGGGTGTGGCGCATATCATCCCCACTCCAGCCATTGTGAGGGGGTTCGGTCCCCTTTCCCCGGATAACCGCCGTATCATCACCATGGAGTGGGTCGCCGAGGGGTTGGCCCTCTGTTTTATCGGGGTGCTTGTGTTTACCGCAGCGGCAAGGTTCGGATCAGACAGCCAGACGGCTGTCTTCGTTGGGCGCTTCGGAGCAGGCATGCTGCTAGCCATGGCCCTCCTGTCAGCGTTAACGGGAGCACGCACCTCCATCCTGCCCATGCGCCTTTGCCCCTTCGTCAAGTCCCTGGCAGCGGTGCTTTTCCTCATTGCGACACTCTGATGCAGCAACGGGGCAAAGAGGTCGTGTTATTTATCATCCCTGATCGCCTCCAGCACTGCCTCTATCCATTCCCTGTGCTTTTCGGCGAAGGGGCTGCCCGGTTCGTTCCCGCACTTGCGGCATGCCAGATCGTAGGCGGAGTTGATGACGGAACACTTCGGGCAGGTATATTTCTTACGCGCTTCCTCATGCCACATTTCATAACCGACCTCTCTGATCCGGTCCCCATCGTCGAAAAGGTCCGCCCGGTGAGGCCTTTGAGCCTGAAATTCCTGGAGCATCCGGCACGGATAATCCGTGCACAGGGCGCAAAACTCCAGACCTCTTTCATCAGCGCATTTCACGATCTCACAGTTCTGGCAGTAGAAGCTTCTGACGTCTGAGCGGCACCCGAAGCACCTGGCTTCCTCCACGGGAACCCCGAACCTCCCGGCAATTCCGGCGAGCCTTTCCGGCTCCTCGGTGCTCCCGATATAGAGGGTGCAGCCAGGGCAAAAGAGACCGCAGACGGCGGCGAATTGTCTGTATTTGAGATCATTGGAATCGGTGTTCATGGCAGTTTCTCCCCTAAATATCGGACCGGATCCTGTAATCCGTTGTGATCTCGAAATTACCCTTTACCATCTGCCAGACGGGGCAGGCGGACTCCCCGGCCAGGCTGAGGACGCGGTCCACGTCCTCCCGGACGACGTTGGAAGAGGTCAGGATGAAATGAAGAACGGCTGACTCGAACCCCACAGCCGGAGGTTCCTTCATCGTTCCCTCTGCAACCACCTCGCAGCCAGAGACCTCTTTACCAGCCTTGCGCAGAAGGTATACTATTGTCGTCGCACTGCACACAGCCAGGCCCATGAGGAGGACCTCGAGCCCCGTATATCCCTGCCCGGTGCCGATGGGAGGAAAGAAGTCACACTCCATGGGAGTATTGTCCCTGGATGCGGCCCTGAAATGCACCTTGTCATCAACAAGGGCACCCCTGACTTCAAGGATCCTTATCATCCGCTACCTCCATAAGACAAGTCCTTACCCCTTCAGCATTTTCAGCAGGATCGGACCTGGCTATTGTGGTGCCTACAGTGCTACCATTTACCAGTATCACTTCTATGCCCCGATAATACATGGATATAGACGCCGTTATTTATAAAATATTTCTTACTATCGTCGTCCACGGGGTCCTCGCCGTCATGGCCAGTATCCACGCCATGTTGAACAAGCGCGACCCCAGGGCGGCCATCGGCTGGATCGCCGTCTGCATTCTGTTCCCCCTGGCAGGCCCCCTTCTCTATTTCTTCTTCGGTATCAACAGGGTTCGCAAAAAGGCCAGGACCCTGCGGCCCGGCCGGGGCGCGCCGGTCATGAGGGGAACGGAAAGAACTTCCTTTTCGCCCCTCGCTGATCTCCCTGAAAGCCGGACCCCCGAGGATTTCAGCAGATTCTCCGAGGTTTCAGAAAGGGTGACAAGGCTGCCTGTCACGGGAGGAAACACGCTGCAAATGTTCGAGGCAGGTGAGGAGGCCTATCCCTCTATGCTGGGGGCCATCTCCCGCGCCAAACACACCGTGTACCTGTCCACATACATATTCATGAACGATGGGACAGGCCGGAGATTCATGGATGAATTGGAAAGGGCGCACCTGAGGGGCATTGACGTCCGTGTGCTCCTCGACGGCATCGGCGAGGTCTACTCCCGCTACAGGGTATCAGCCGCATTGAAGAGGAAGGGCGTGCCCCTGGCCCGCTTCCTGCCCCCCAGCTTGCTGCCCCCCAGCTTCTCCATCAACCTGAGGAATCACAGGAAGATCCTCAGCGTGGACGGCCAGTTATGTTACGTGGGGGGGATGAATATCGGCGACCACCATCTCCTTGCAGGGGATCATCGGCACCGCACGCGTGACATCCACTTCATGGTCGAGGGAGATGCGGTCCGCCAGGTAGAGCATGCCTTTCTGGAGGACTGGAACTTTGCCGTCGGCATTGATCCCCCTCCGCCCCCGGAACCTGTTTCCGGGGGTCCTTGGCGACCTGTGAGCTGCAGAACGGTCGTGGACGGTCCCGACGAGAACCTGAACAAACTCGCCGATATCCTCCTGGGCGCCATTTCCGCGGCCGACCGCTCGGTCTTCATCATGACCCCCTACTTCCTTCCTCCCCGCGAAATGATATCCGCCCTCAATTCGGCGGCCCTGAGGGGAGTGGAGGTGACCGTCATCCTGCCCGGGAAGAACAACCTGCCCTTTGTTCACTGGGCGACCCGGAACCTTCTGTGGGAGCTGCTTCTCAAAGGTGTCAGGATCTTCTACCAGCCCCCTCCCTTCGCCCATTCCAAGCTCTTCGTGGCGGACAACAGGTACAGCATGATCGGCTCGGCCAACATCGACCCGAGAAGCCTGAGACTCAATTTCGAGATCGGCTTGGAGATCTTCGACGAAGGCTTTTCCTCCCGGCTTTGCCGCTATTGCGAAGAGGTGAAGAAGCGCTCGAAGGAAGTGACACTGGAAATGATGGACGGCAGGCCCTTGCCAGCGAAGCTTCGGGATTCCTTTTTCTGGCTTTTCTCCCCTTACCTGTGATCAGCCCTGGTGGTCAGGGGGACCTGGCCCGCCGTTACTCTCGGCAGACTGATCGCGGACTGGCCTCTTAAGCATGAGAGGTCGCACGACCACCGCCATGATGACCATGAAAAGGATCCCTGCCAGGGCAGCCGGCTGATGTTCCAGGACCCTCAAAAGGAGCATCCCTCCCGCTGCGGCAGCTCCCGCTGCTCCGGCCCAGCTTATCCAGTTTCCCTTTCTTGTCTTTAGTGCGCTGAGCACGTTCACGGTAGCAAAGGTGAAAAGAAAGGCCAGGCTGGCCGATTCCACAAGGTCCTCCAGGTTACCGACCAGGGCCAGGGAGGCTCCCAGGAGTCCCAGGAGGATAACTGACCGGTCGGGAACCCCATGGGAATTCTTCCGGCTGAAAAAGGCTGGCAGTTCACCATCGGCCGCCACCGTGCTGGCCAGTCTGGCAGTGGCAAAGAGAGTGGCGTTGATGGCCGAAGCCGTGGAAAAGGCCGCCGCGATGGAGACGATGACCCTGCCTGCCATGCCCAGGACCGCCTGGCCGGCTTCGGCCAGGGCGACCTCCTTGTGCTGGACAAGATTTCCGGCTCCCACGAGATTGACCGAGCCCAGGGTCACCAGGATGTAGACCACGATGACAGACACAATGGCCGACTTAACGGCCATGGGTAGAGTCCTCTCCGGATCCCGGATGTCCTCGTAATCGTAGGTCAGAAGCTGAAACCCCTCGTAAGCCATGAAAATAACCGCAGCGCCCACCACTGCCCCACCGATTCCTCCCGGCTGGGCAGAAGGGTAGCGCACCGCCTCCGGGTAAAAGTGCCACAGGCCAGCCGCTGCAAGACCGAACAGCACCGCGAGCTTGCCCCAGACGGTGACGATCTCGACCTTTGAAGCCTCTCCAACACCAGCCAGGTTGACTCCGGTGAGAACCAGGACGATTCCCACGCTGGCCACACGGTCCAGCCATCCCCCTCCTTGCAGCAGGGTTCCAAGGTAATGACCGAAGGTGAAAGCATAGACCGAAATGGTGAGCACGTAACCCATGAGAAGGATCCAGGAAAGGCCTCCCGCAAACCCGTCCCTGTGGATTTTTCTGAGGAAGGTGAAAGCCCCTCCCCCTTCCCCGTATCGTGCCGCAAGGGCGATATAGCTGTGCCCGGTCGCCAGTGCAATGAGACCGGCCAGGAGAAAGCTCAGCCACGCCCAGCCTCCTGCCGTGCCCAGAACAACTCCAAGGACGGAAAAGATGCCACCGCCGACCATACCGCCCACGGCCATGGACCAGGTGGCGTTAAAACCCATCTTTTCCTTTTCAGACGCCGCATTCCCGGCTTGGTTTGCCTTGCCGATCCCGTCCATGGTCTCCCTGATCCTTTTTGCGTCCGGCTGAGGAATGGATCACTGTTTATGTGCCTTCCCGAGTGTGACCATGTAGATCTTTCCGTCCGTGAAGAAGGGGTCTCCGATAAAGTTGTGGCCGAAGAGCGGTTCCACAAAATCTGCCTTCCCAAAGCTTTTCAGATAACCGCTGCGGGCCAGGTCAGAGAACAGGAACTCCCGTTCCGCATCGATGTTGGCCTGGATACGGTGAGCGATCCCCCATTTGAGTCCCACGTCCAGGCTGGCCGTGCCCACGTAAAGGGCAAGACCTTCAGGGGTCTTGAGACCTGTCTTCCAGAACCGGGCATGGTGGCGCTCTCTCACCGTGGCATGTTTCAGTGGTTTTTCGAACCCGAAGTCGTGGGGAAGGCCGTTCCAGAAGGACGGGGTCATGGGGGCCGAAGGATCGGGTTTGTCCGCCAGGGCCGCCCTGCCGGCCCGGACCAGATCACCCAGGCTCTCCTGTGAGGCGAGGGTCCATCCTGCCGCCTGAAAAACCTGAACAAGGATCTGGTCGCTGGATGTGGCGATGACGAAACTCAGGGGCTCCTGATCCTTTCCGGTAAGAGTTTCAGTGTACCGCGGTAATTTGTGTTCCAGAAAGATCGAGGCGACGTTTTGCCCAGCGACCCGAAGCGGTTCTTCGGACGCTGTTTTTTCGGGAGGGTGGTAAACGGATCCCAGGAGAAGGTAGACACCCAAGGCGGCCATAGCCATGATACATGAAGCTGCCCTGATCGCCGTTGCCTGTGGGACGGCCTTTGGGGTCGGCCACCTCCGGGCGGCTGCCTCGGACAAAGTGCGATAGTCGTTGAGCACCTTGATGACCCATTCAGGCGAGTTGCCCTCGCTGAAACTGGTAAAGCCGCGAATATCGGCAAAGAGCGTGGTGATGGTCGCTGTCGTACCACCCAACCGAAGGCTGTCGGGGTCGTCGGGTAGCAGGCGCTGGCCCGGGTAGAGAACGGTTCGATCCACGCGCAGTCGGTGGCCCTGGAGGAGCTCGGCGGCAGCGTCGGTCATGATCTGGGGCACGGCCTGTGCTGCGTCGTCTGCGTCCTCGAGCGGCACCTCCACCAGGATCGAGTCGTGGTTCGTCGCAAGCACCCGGTAGCCGGCCTCGTCCAACGCGATCACCGCCACGCGCAGAATGTCCCCGCCTCCAGCCTGGGCCAGGAAGTTACGCAGTGTGTTCTCCCGGACGTGACTCCCGACCTGTTGCTGCCAGCCAAGCGCCGTGCTGATCACACCCTCGTCCCGCGCTCGGTCACGG